>Ga0180436_10000363_pt1 | contig 47301 bp, 35 predicted proteins | sample SS_ome_2_FD_132434 | JGI IMG/M metagenome (GOLD analysis project Ga0180436, IMG submission 132434) | Hypersaline lake sediment archaeal communities from the Salton Sea, California, USA - SS_3_S_2 metaG | ecosystem: Environmental > Aquatic > Non-marine Saline and Alkaline > Hypersaline >...
CCGGGCCGTGGCCAATATCGAGATACGGATTCGCGAAGCCGAGCGGCTCGGCTTTTCCCGGCTTATTTTACCGAAAACGAATTGTGATCGATTCAGTTCCGGTGCATCGCTCGAACTTGCGGGGGTGGCAACGGTTCAGGAATTTCTTGAACTCACGTAAACGGAATTTAACCGCGTAAAAGGGGGAACCATGGATTTTAAAGAATTGATCGTCAGCAGCTGGCAGAAAATGGTAGACCATATCGGGCCGGTACTGCTGATCACCTTCATCCAGTTGATCCTGATCATCATAACCTTCGGTATTCTGGCACCGGTCACGACGGCGGGCTACATTTATTCGCTGATGCGGGTCGTGGACGAAAACCGGCCGCCGGAACTCGGGGACCTGTTTTCGCAGATGCGCCTGTTCCTGCCGCTGCTGGTGTTTTCAGGACTGGCGCTGCTGGCGGTTGGTATCGGATTTTTCCTTCTGGTCCTGCCCGGATTTGCGGTGATCGCATTCATTTCGTTTGCAGCGTTTTACCTGTTACCCTACATGGTCGAGGAAAAGCTCGGTTTGATCGAGGCCCTGAAAGCGTCATGGAATCTGGCGATCAAGCCGCCCCTGAGTGACCAGGTGATCGTGGTTATCATCTATATCGCAATCATGTCGCTCGGTTCGTCGCTGCCATTCGCGTTTCTGGTGACCCAGCCGATGGCGACATTCATCATGGTCCTCGCGTACCGGAATCGGACTGAAAAACCGGAGGAGATGACGACCGTCGAAAATACGGCAGACGAAAAACCAGCCGAGTAAATTCGGCGAATCAGTCCGGACAGCCCGGGAACTTTAGAAGCTGCGAAATGTTGCCAATTTACGTTCGTGTCATACATTCTTCACACGGGAGAGCCGGAAAAAAATCTACAATCAACCATCTCAGCGCCTACCGCTGATCATAATTACAGGGAATTTTCATGGCAGACGACAAAACCACAATCCTTACCCCCGAGGAAGCCGTAGAGCTCGAATCGGAAACCAGCGAAAACGAAGCGCAGCCGCTGCTGCCCGCCCAGGATGTTCTTCCCGAATCACTGCTTATTGTGCCGCTGCACGATCGGCCGATGTTCCCGAAGATGATGGGGCCGCTGATGGTCGAAGATCCCCGGATCAGGCATATGATCCTGGAGGCCCAGCAGAAAGGGCTGATGATTTACCTGGGGCTGCTGATGGTCAAGCCGTCCGAGTCGGGAGAGCAGGAGCAGCCTGAGTCCAGCGAAGATTTTTATACCACCGGCGTCGCCGTCCGTATTGTCCAGATCTCGCAGCCGGAGGAAGGTCAGCCGCTGCAGCTCGTAGCCCAGGCCCAGCAGCGGTTTACGGTCAAGCATATGATGCGGGAACGACCGCTGTTCAAGGCGCTGGTCGAATATATTCCCGAAGACAAGTTTGAGTCGACTGACGAGATAAAGGCGTATTCGGTTGCGATCATCGACTGCATCAAGGAACTGGTTACGCTCAATCCGCTGTTCAAGGAGGGGCTCGGCCTGCTGCTGGATCGCATCAACGTGAGCGATCCGAGCGCCCTGGCCGATTTCGCTGCATCGATGACGACGTCATCGGGAGTCGAACTGCAGCAGATTCTCGAGACGACCGACATCCAGAAACGTCTCGAAAAGGTGTTGATCCTGTTGAAAAAAGAGATCGAGATCTCCAAACTGAAGGCCGATATCTCCAAGCGCATCGAGGAGCGGCTGTCCAAACAGCAGCGGGAATTTTTCCTCAAGCAGCAGCTCAAGGAAATCAAGCAGGAACTCGGGATCGCCAAAGATGATACCGAGAGCGAGGTGGAAAAATTCGAGAAACGCCTGAAGAAGCTCACCCCTTCGCCGGAAGCACAGGAGCGCATAGACGAGGAACTTGAAAAGCTCAAACTGCTTGAGCCGTCATCGGCCGAGTTCAACGTGACCCGGGCCTATCTGGACTGGCTGACGGTCCTGCCCTGGGGCGTTTATACCGAGGACAATTACGACATTGCCAAGGCCGAGCGGATTTTAAACCAGGATCACTACGGCCTCGAAGAAGTCAAGGAGCGAATCCTGGAGCTGATCTCCGTCGGCATTGTCAAAGGCGACCTGGCGGGGTCGATCATCCTGCTCACCGGTCCTCCGGGAGTCGGGAAGACGTCGGTAGGACAGTCCATCGCCCGCAGCATCGGGCGTGAATTTTTCCGGTTTTCACTGGGCGGGATGCGCGACGAGGCCGAGATCAAGGGCCATCGCCGCACCTATATCGGGGCGCTGCCGGGCAAGTTCATCCAGGCGATCAAGACCTGCAAGACCGCGAATCCACTCATCATGCTCGATGAAATAGACAAGATCGGAGCCAGTTTTCGGGGCGATCCGGCATCGGCACTGCTCGAGGTGCTCGATCCTGAACAGAACAGCAATTTTCTCGATCACTACCTCGATGTGCGTTTCGATCTTTCCAAGGTGCTCTTCATCTGTACCGCGAACCAGATGGAAACCATCCCCGGACCGCTCATCGACCGTATGGAGGTCATCAACCTGCCGGGCTACATCATCGCCGAAAAAGTGGAGATAGCCCGCCGCCATCTGCTGCCGAAACAGCTGAAGCAGCACGGCCTGACCAAATCCCAGGTGAGCATCGGCAAACCGGTGCTGCGGGAGATCGCGGAAGGATACGCGCGCGAAGCGGGAGTCCGTAACCTCGAGAACCGAATCAAGAAGATCCTGCGCAAGGTAGCCAAGGATCTGGTCAGTGATCCGGAGAAAAAAGTAACGATTAGAAAGGCGGATCTACCGAAGCTGCTCGGTAAAAAAGTATTTACCGACGAACAGATTTTCCGGAAACCGCGAGTCGGCGTCGTAACCGGACTGGCGTATACAACCATGGGTGGTACGACCCTGCACATCGAAGCGGCAGCGCTTGCCTCACCTGCACCCGGATTCAAACAGACCGGCCAGCTGGGGGCGGTCATGGTCGAATCGTCGGAAATCGCTTACAGTTATGTACGCTCCCTGTTTTCCGGTGACGAGGAGAAGTTCGAGTTTTTCAGGAAACATTTTATCCACCTGCATGTTCCCGCCGGCGCTACCCCCAAAGACGGTCCGTCGGCCGGTATCACGATGGCCACGGCCCTCTATTCCCTGGCGCTGAACAAACCGATTGTCGGCAATACGGCGATGACCGGAGAACTGACGCTGACCGGCATGGTAATGCCGATCGGCGGGGTCAAGGAAAAGGTCATTGCGGCAACGCGGGCGAAGGTGAAACAGGTCATTTTACCGGAGGACAATAGAGAGGATTTCGAGTTGCTGCCGGATCACGTGCAGGAGGGCGTATCGGCTGTTTTCGTAAAGACCTTTGCCGATGTTATAAAAGTCTGCTTTGCGGAAACGAAATAGAGAAACTTCAGCAACAGAGCCGGACCCGTATGGGCCCGGCTCTGCTTTTTTCTGCAGGACGTTACGTCCCTGCTATTTTTTCAACACGACATAACGGCTGCTGCTGCCGCTGCGGATACGCAGGAGTACCCGGTCCTGATCGTCTGTCTGCGACATGATGCGCTTGAGTTCCTCAAGGCTGTCGACTTTTACCTTCTGCACCTCTTCGATCAGCAGACCCGGGCTCAGGCCGATATCGGCTGCCGCGCTGCCCGGTTCAACCTCGCTGATAACCAGGCCTTTGCGATCTTTATAGCCGAGCTGCTCGGCGAGGTCCGGGGTCAGTTCCTGAACGGTGAGACCGAACGGAGACAGCGGGTTGACGGATGAGCCGCCGTGGGCGACCATGCCGAAATCGTCAGGCTGTTCGCCGATGGTCACGTTCAGGTCCGTGGCCTTACCATCCCTCATCACTTGCACGACAACGGCGGTTCCCGGAACGGTTTCGGCGACGCGGTTGCGCAGCTCCTGGACATTGGCGATGTCGGTATCGTCAATTTTTACGATGATATCCTGGCTTTTGAGCCCGCCCCTGGCGGCCGGGGTCTCATCCTGGACATCGACGACCAGTACACCGCCGGCTTTTTCCAGGCCGAACGACTCGGCCAGGCTCTCATCGACATCCTGGATGCCGACGCCGAGATATCCCCTCGTAACCCTGCCGCTATCGAGTAATTGTTCCTTGATGTATTTGGCCATGTTGATCGGAATCGCGAACCCGATGCCCATATAGCCGCCGGTCCGGCTGTACAGGGCCGAATTGATGCCGACGACCTGGCCGTCGATATTGAGCAGCGGACCGCCCGAGTTGCCCGGGTTGATGGCAGCATCGGTCTGGATGAAGTTTTCGTATTCATTGATGCCGACACTGCTTCTGCCCTTGGCGCTGACGACGCCGACGGTAACGGTCTGGCTCAGACCGAACGGATTGCCGATGGCGATGACCCACTCTCCCACTTCGAGTTTGTCGGAGTCACCGAAGTCGACCGTAGCCAGCTCTTGATCCGTGTCGATTTTGATCAGAGCGACATCGGATTTGGGGTCTGTACCGATCAGCTCGGCTTCGACTTCCGTGTTGTCCGCCAGCGTGACCGTAATTTTGTCGGCATGTTCAACGACATGGTTGTTGGTCAGGATATGTCCTTCCGGGTCGATAATAAATCCGGATCCGGCCCCTCGCTGCTTCCGCTTCTGCTGATGAGGATCGTGGTATTTGCGGAATTCAGGGCCGAAAAAGCGCTCGAAGAAGGGATTGTTGAAAAACTGCTCGTACTGGTTGCTTGCCGGAGCGGTGGCTTCCACGGCAATATGGACCACCGCCGGGTTGACGTCTTTGACCACCTCGGTAAAGGCCTTCGAGGTTTTCTTGAGAACATCGACACCGGATGTGGCTGCGTGGGCGCAGTTTCCCAAAACCGGTGTCAGCAGAAAGAAAGATGCGGCGATGACGACCATCACCGGATTAAACAGATGTTTTTGGATCATAGCGGTCTCCTATACGAATGATTTTATGCTATGAGTCAAACTGTAATCGGCTGGGGCACCGGGTCAAGCACGATCAGACAAGATTACCGAATTGTAATCTTGCTGTAATACGGGAGATTATCCCAACCGGGGAAGGGGAGTCCCCGGTTGGGACGGCGGCAATCAGCGCCTGATCATCTCGGCGATCTGGAATGCGACTTCAAGGCTCTGCTCGGCGTTGAGGCGCGGGTCGCACGTGGTCTGGTAGTTGATGTCGAGGTCTTCGTCGTGGATATCGCGGGCACCGCCGACGCATTCAGTGACGTCGTCTCCGGTGAGTTCGAAATGCACGCCGCCGGGTATGGTGTCTTCGGCCCAGTGGATATCGAAAAAGCTTGTAATTTCAGAGAAAATATCGTTGAAATTCCTTGTCTTATGACCGCTTTCGGCGGTGAAGGTATTGGCATGCATGGGGTCGCAGCTCCATACGATGTTATATCCTTCACGTTTCATTTCCCGGAGCAGCGGGGGCAGCACGTCCCCGATGCGGTCCTTGCCGAGTCTGGTGATCAGGGTCAGACGACCCGGTTCGTTGTCCGGGTTGAGGATGTCGACCAGCCGCTTTATTTCATCGATATCGTAATCGGGACCGACTTTTACCCCGATCGGGTTCAACACGCCGCGCAGGAATTCGACATGGGCGCCGTCCACCTGTCGGGTTCGTTCGCCGATCCAGAGCAGGTGGGCCGAGCAGTCGTAGCAGTCGCCGGTGGTCGAGTCGATACGGGTCAGCGCTTCTTCGTAGCCGAGCAGCAGGGCTTCGTGCGAGGTAAACACCTGGGCCTGGTTGATCTGCGGGTTGTCCATCGAAATGCCGATCGTATCCATAAACTGGATGGCCTGGTCGATCTGCCTGGCCATGCGCTCGTAGGTTTGTCCCATCGGTGACTGGGATACGAATTCCTGATTCCAGGCCTGAACCCGGTTCAGGGCGGCAAAACCACCGCGGGTGAAAGCGCGCAGCAGGTTCAGCGTCGACGCCGACATGTTGTAGCCTTTGAGCATCCGCTTCGGATTCGGTGTGCGCGCCGCTTCGGTCGGCTCGGCACCGTTGACCATGTCGCCGCGGTATGACGGGAGGATGAGATCGCCGATTTTCTCCGTATCGGATGAGCGTGGTTTGGCGAACTGCCCGGCAATACGCCCCACCTTGATGACCGGTACGCCGCCGGCATACGTGAGGGTGACCGCCATCTGCAGCAGGACTTTCAAGGTTTCCCGTATCTTCGGTGAGGTGACGTGGGAAAAGTTCTCCGAACAGTCCCCGCCCTGCAGTAAAAATGCATCACCGGTGACGGCTTTGGCGAGCAATGCCTTGAGTGCTCTGATTTCCCCGGCGAATACCAGTGGCGGCAGATGGCCGAGCTCGGCCAGGACTTTATCCACGGCGGCCTGATCCGGCCAGTTCGGTTGCTGATGAGCGGTGAACGATCTCCAGCTTGATTTGTTCCAGTCATGTGCAACTGATGACATTGATGACTCCTAAATAACTTTATAATTATTACTCTCCAGGGGGTTCAGCCCTTGCACTTGTAACCTTGTACTCGCAACTGTTCGCAGGATGCCGGAGATTTCCACCAGCAGACTGGCGCCGATAATTAATCATACGTAAGCCAGATTGATCGTGGAAAGATTCGGTACCCTGCGAACAGTTACTAAATTCCAATACAACAACGCTCGAGATCGAACGCATTGAGAATACGTTTCTCCCGGAGGCGCTTTTCATCGCTTTGCGGTGGCAGAAAAATCAGCGACGGCAGCATGTCCAGCAGCGCCTGCCTGTCCGGAATGACCTGCATGCCGTGGCCGAGATCCCTGGTTTCGACGGTGTCGAGCAGAACGGCATCACGCCCGTTGGTGACAACGGCCAACGGTATTCGGTACGCTTCATTGAGCACTCTCGCCGCCGCGAAGGCGGAACGCTCCCGGCTGACGAGCGAGCCCGGTCCGTAGCGGACTATCATAACCTGTTTTTTTTCGAGTTCAACGGTCAAATCGATGGTTGATTTCACGAAGTTGCGGGTAAACAGGGTCTCGATGCAGAGGCGAGGGGTTAATTCACTGTGCCGGTAACCAAGCTTTTCGACCATCATCCGGGCCAGATCCTGACGGATACGTTCGTCGTCGGTGTCGGTAAGTTCCTCGCCGGTGAGGTAATCTTTCAGGGTCCCGTAAACGAGGTGATGGGAGGGGTGATCCGCCATAATCAAGGTCGTCATAAGAGTTCAGGAAACAGTAATACTTTTTCAACGCACGGCAATAACCTGAATAACGGAGCCTTACCGACCGGCCTGCTCAGTTTTCCAGTTTCAGCGGGTCGTAATCGATCAATTCAGGGGTCATGCCGATAGAACGTTCGATGTCGGCGATGGCCGTCAGGTAGTCGTAGAAGGCAATAACCAGGTTGGATTGATTCTCGGTCAGCAGGAACTGGGCATCGTTAAACTCCAGGATATCGCCGATGCCGGCTTTATAACGGCCGTCCGCAAGTTCCATGTTTTCCATGGCCAGGGACAGTGAGCGGATTGCGATATCTACGGCATCCCGGTTTTCTTCGGCACGCAGGTAGCTGTCGGTCACTTCCCTGGTTAGAGACAGTTCGAAATTGCGCAGCTCAGCCTTGATTTCAGACAGCTGCGCTCGTGCTTCGGCAACTTTGCCTGATGTTTCAAAACCGGAGAAAAATTCCCATTTCAAACCGACCTGGACCTGCCATTGGTCGGCGAGCGTGGGAAGGTCCGACTCATAGGCCTGATAATATGCACCGGTATCGAATACCGGCCAGTAGCCGCCCTCGGCCTGCTTCAAAGAAGCCTCGGCGGCTTGCGTCAGCAGTTCAAAGCGGGCAAGACCGGGGCGGTTATCCCGGGCCATCAGCAGCAGGTCGTCCAAAGCGGCCGGCAGGTCCGGTTTGGCTTCGGAGAGTTCCTGCAGTTCTGGCTCGTCGTACTCGAGTTCGTAATTGCCGTCGTTGGGCTTCATGCCGATCACATTTTCCAGATTGGTGCGGGCAACCTTCAGGTTTGATCGAGCCCTGAGGAGGTTCAACTGCTGATTGGAGAGGTTGACCTCGGCGTTGGTCACGTCTATTTTGGTCCTGACTCCGGCTTCGTAGAACTTCTGGGCCCGGTACAACTGCTGCTCGAAATTCTTGACCGCCTCTTCGGCCACCGTGATAAGGCGCTGTTTTTCAAGTACCTGGTAAAAGGCCAGCTTGATCGCAAAAGCGACCTGCTGGGCAACTTCGTCGAAATTCTCCACCGCCGCATCCCGGGTAAAGGCGCTTGCATTGATGAGTCCGCTGGTCTGGCCGAAATCATAAATCAGCTGGGAGATGCTCAGATAAGCGGCCGTCATGTTGTCTTCGTCCGGTGATGCTCCGTCGATGTTCATGCGCCCGATCTGGGCGCTGGTGGCGAGGCGGGGAAGATATCCCGATCGTGCCTGCGTCAACACTCCCTCCCTGCCGAGGTACTGCTGCCGGGCAATTTCGATCTGCGGGCTGTTGTCCATGCCAATAATGAGCAGCTCATGGAGCGACAGTTTCAGCGGTTCGGCCGTGCCGCCGCTGCTGGCAAGGAGCATGAAAATCGCGGTGAAGAAGATCGTTTTAATATTGCTGGCGGTCATGGATTTTTCCCCGTAATTTTTTATCAGAAAGCTGTCAGCGAACGGTGACGTATTCAAGTTATTTGGATATAACCTTGTTTTTAACATAAAACAGATTAAAAATTCTTTACAATATAGGCAACCTCGAAAAAATCGGATTTTCGTTCGAAATCAAAACGCGCAGTCGCTCAGTAGGGAGAAATTTTTCTGCAGGCATCATGGAAATGCCGAGGAAAAAATGAGCATCCGATTCGCAGCGTTTGGCCGGAAAGGCAATTTTTCAAGGTCACCTGTATACACGAATCTGCTCGGGGAAGCAGAACTTTCAGAGAAAATCTCAACCAATAAAACGGGAATCCCATGTCAACAACTCGATTGATTGCATTTCTCGTCGCCGCCTGCCTGCTGTCCGGGTGCCGCGGGGAAGAAGAAGCACCGGCACCGGCTCAGCAGCAGGAGCCGCCCGCACTCCAGGTGGAATACATTGCCGTCGCCAAGGAGCAGGTTCCCATCTGGATTGAGTACACCGGTAAAACCGAAGCGAGCCAGCGGGTGGAGATTACCGCCCGGGTTTCGGGCAGACTCGAACAGGTCCTGTTCAATGAAGGGGATTACGTAAACGAGGGAGATCCCCTGTTCATCATTGAAAAAGATACCTATGAAGCGGCGCTGGCCAGGGCAAAGGCCAATCTCGAGCGCAACAGGGCAAGCCTGACCCTGGCTGAAAAAGATGTTGAGCGCTACACCCCGCTTGTGGCAGAGGATCTGGCCCCCCGGGCGCAGCTCGATCAGTACAAGGCAAAGGTCGCCGAACTCGAAGCGACGATCAAGGCGGATGAGGCGGCCATCAAAGATGCCGAGGTCAACCTCGGCTATACTGAAATAACGGCCCCGCTGAGCGGCAGGATCAGCAGAAAACTCGTCGATGTCGGCAACGTGGTCGGTCCAGGGTCAAACGCGGTGCTGACCACGATCGTGGCGAACGATCCGATGTATGTCTATTTCAATCCGACCGAAGAGAATTTCCAGGTGATGCGGCAGCACAAATCGCAGGACCGGATGGATGCCGTCGTCAATGTTCCCGGCAGCGACAGTGGTTTGATCAAACGTGAAATCTATCGGGGCAAGGTCGACTTTTCCGATAACCGGGTCGACCAGGCAACCGGGACCATCACGATGCGGGCGGAAATCGCCAACCCCGAACATTCGCTCCTGGAAGGGACATTCGTGTACGTCGAGGTCATGGTCACGCAGGATGTGTCCATGATACTGATTCCACCCGGGGTGGTCCAGGAGGACCAGCAGGGCAGCTTTGTCTACACGGCGGATGAAAACGACACCGTCAAGAGAGTCAATATCACCAGCGGCTACCAGAGCCGTCACTACCTTATCGTTACCGACGGGCTGAGCGGCGGCGAACGGATACTGGCCACCGGTTTTGCGAAACTGCGACCGGGGATGAAGCTGGAACTCACCGATGTGACCGATACCAGAGGGGTGAGAGCGGTCTTTCGCGAACAGGGCATGCTGCCCGCGGGGGAATAGCGATGCTCTCGGTATTTTTTATCAAGCGTCCCATTTTCGCGATGGTGATTTCGCTGCTCATCGTGCTGGCCGGTGTCGTGTCGATTTTCATCCTGCCGATTCAGGAGTACCCCGACGTGTCCCCCCCGACCGTCATGGTCTCGGCACAATATGTCGGGGCCGACGCGTTTACCGTGGAGGAGTCGGTTACCCGGCCGCTCGAGGATCGGATCAACGGCGTTCAGGGCATGATCTACATGGATTCGTCGAGCACCAGTTCCGGAACGTCGAGCATTCGAGTCTATTTCGAACCCGGATACAACCTCGATATCGCTGCGGTCGATGTGCAGAACAAAGTCTCGATAGCAACCCCGCAGCTGCCGGCAGAAGTCCGCCAGCAGGGAGTCGTGGTCGACAAACAGTCGCCGACCATCGTCTGTTTCATCGCCATGACGGGTGATGAGCGTTACGACGAAGGATTTTTAAGCAATTACGTGACGATCAACGTACTCGATTCGCTGCGCCGGATTCCCGGGGTCGGTAAGGCCGAGAACATGGGAGAGAAAAAATACTCCATGCGCATCTGGCTCGACCCGGACCGGCTCAAATCGCTCGGCATAAGCCCCAACGAGGTGATTTCCGCGGTACAGTCCCAGAACCGGCAGGCGGCGCTCGGACGTCTCGGTGCTCCGCCCACCTTCGACGACCAGCAGGTTCAGTTTACGCTGACCACTGACAGTCAGCTCGAGGACGTTCGCGAGTTCGAAGAAATCGTGATCAGACAGCGGCAGGACGGCACGCTCGTATACCTGCGCGACGTGTCGACCATAGAGCTGGGCGCCGAAAAATACGACTGGAATGCCCGGGTCAACCAGAAGCCTGCGGCATCGGTTGCCATTTACCAGCTGCCCGGAGCCAACGCGCTCGACATTAAAAAACAGGTCGTAGCCACCATGGAGGAACTCAGCGCGCGATTTCCGGACGGCATCACGTATTCGATTCCATACGATACGACGCTGTTTGTCGAAATCGCGATCAAAAATGTGGTAACCAACCTGATTATCGCGGTGCTGCTGGTCATCCTGATCGTGTTCATCTTTCTCGGCTCATGGCGGCCGACCATTATCGCTTCGGTGGCGATACCGGTGTCGCTGGTCGGTACGTTCGGGGTAATGATGGCCGCCGGTTTCTCCATTAACTTCCTGACGCTGTTCGGACTGATCCTCGCTATCGGTATTGTCGTCGACGATGTCATCCTCGTGGTCGAAAACGTCGAGCGCATCATGTACGCAGAACCGGAACTGACGATTCCGCAGGTAGTGAAAAAGGCGATGCTGCAGCTGATCGGTCCGATTATCGCGACCACGCTCGTACTGATCGCGGTGTTCGTACCGGTATCGATGATGCCGGGACTGACCGGTTCGATTTATCGACAGTTTGCGCTGACCATATCGTTTGCGGTCATGATCTCGTCGCTGAACGCGATGACGCTGTCGCCGGCGCTGTCGGCAATTGTCATCAGACGGTTTGAAGAGGGCAAAGGCAAATTCATCCTGTTCAGACTATTCGACCAGTTCTTCGACCGGCTGACCGGCTGGTATACGGCCCTGGTCAAGCTGCTGATCAAGCTGCGCTATCTCGTCGTTATCGTTTTCATCGGACTGCTGGTCGGGACGTGGTGGATTTTCAAGGTTACGCCGACCGGTTTTGTGCCGAGTGAGGACAAAGGGGCGTTCCTGATCATGTTCAACCTGAAACCGGGGACTTCGCTGAACCGGACCAGCGAGATGCGCAGCCAGGTCGAGGAACTGCTGCGTTCGGTTGACGGGGTCAAGGACCTGGTGCTGATCGATGGATACAACATGCTCAGCGGCACCCTCGACTCGAGCGCCGGCGCCGGGTTTGTGTCACTGAAACCGTGGAGTGAGCGGACCGATCCGTCCCAGTCGATCGACAGCATCATCAAGCAGGTGAATCAGAAGGGTGCGGCCCTTGTCGATGCGACGGTTGCCGCGTTCAACCTGCCCGGCATCCCCGGAATCGGCTCCGTCGGCGGCTTCGATTTCCGCCTCCAGGACTATCTGTCCGGGGACCTCAATACCTTCGTCGACTATGCCAATCAGGTGATTGCCGCAGCCAACGCGGATCCTCGCATTGCCATGGCGTATACGACGTACGCGCCGAACTACCCATTCGTGCGCCTCGATATCGACCGGAAAAAAGCGGCGGCGCTCGGGGTTGACCTCGCCGAGCTCTTTGTCACCCTGCAGGCTTATCTCGGCTCGTTCTACATCAATGATTTCAATAAATACGGCAAGGTTTTCAGGGTTTATATACAGGCCGAAAAGGAGTTCAGGAGCGAGATAAAGGATATCTCCTCCCTGTTTGTGAAGAGCCGCGGCGGCGACATGGTGCCGGTAGCCGGGCTCGTTCAGGTCCAGAAGACTATCGGGCCGTCGGACCTCGCCCACTACAACATGTTCCGCTCGATCACCATTACCGGCGAAGCGGCTCCGGGCTACAGTTCCGGCGATGCAATGGCGGCCATGGAGGAGGTTTCGGCAAAGGTGCTTCCGGCTGACAATGCATACGGGTATGAGTGGTCCGGCATGTCCTACCAGGAGAAACTGGCCGGCAACTCAAAGATCTTTGTGTTCGGATTCGCGTTGATTGTCGTGTATCTGGTACTCGCGGCACAGTATGAAAGCTGGGTGCTGCCGATCATGATCATGGTTTCGGTGCCGCTGGTCATGTTCGGGGCGCTGCTCGGTCAGAACCTGGCGGGTCTGGACAACAACCTGTTCGCCCAGATCGGCCTCGTTCTGCTCATCGGGTTATCGTCGAAAAACGCGATTCTCATCATCGAACTTGCCAAGGAACAGCGGGAAAAAGGGGCAGCTATTCATGAGGCTGCCGTAAAGGCGGCCAGTCAGCGTTTTCGTGCGATCATGATGACGATCCTGTCGTTCGTATTCGGCGTCATTCCGCTGGCGGTCGCCACCGGGGCGGGAGCGATGACGATGAAATCGATCGGCGTTGTCGTACTGGGCGGCATGGTCACCGCGACCTTTATCTCGACGATGCTTGTTCCGGTGATCTATGTGTTGCTCGAGACGATGCGGGAGCTGGTGGTGGATGTCGAGGAAGAGGTCAGGAATCGGGAGATGATTTAATACTGAATTGCTTGGGGAAGTTCCGGGAAGGCGTTGGTGGCATGTTTCTGCCTGCTGCTCTCCGACAAGCACATCCGGATCGGTGAAAATTGCTCCGGGATACGGCCGCGGGCGGCCTACGCCTTCGGCCCGTAGCAAACCATTTTCACCGACCCAGATGGCCTTCGCGATGCAGGCTGAAACATGCCGCCAACGCCGCCCAGTACGTTCGCTCCTTATAAAACTCTCATAAAACAAAATGAGCGGGGCATGCTTCAGCGTCCCCGGCTTATATCGACTTAAGGCTTTGCGGCCTGCTTCTCCTCTTCAACAACAAAGATCTCAGGACTCCAGTCAAGCCAGCCGTCTTCAGGCTGCTGGTGGAGCTTGAAGCGAAATCCCGTTTCCACACGGGGGCCCATGTCTTCCACGTTCGGGGTGGCCAGGGCGATGCCGCCGGCTACCAGGGCTTCGAGCGATTCGGTCGCAACGGTGACGCCGGAGAATACGCCGCCGGTAACTCTGACGCCCGACGCATTCCAGAATTTCGTGTTTTCACGGATCAGCGGCGCGTAACGCTTCTCGATAGTGATATAGACCAGTACATCCTTGAAATTGTAGGCCAGGTCGTAGCCGCTTACTTCGCCAACCTTGACGCGGCGGTAATAAACCGGTGAGCCGATATCGAGCGAGCCGAGCTGATTGGTTTCGAGCACCAGGCCCAACCCCTTGAATGACGTGAAAAACGGATGCGGAGCCCTGGGCAGACCGATGTAGTCCGTGGCGAGTTTGCCGCTTCCCGGCTCGACGATAACCGAAAGGCCGAACACCAGGGAGCTGAGGTTTTCCATCCTGCTTAATTTGACCACCGGTTTGGAAAGCCAGATTTTCGTATCCCTTCTGAAAAACGGTTCGTACTGTTTGTCGATGCTGAGCGTTGCGATAATCGTTCTGAGGTCTTGGTCAAATGAAGTCTTGACCACCTCTCCCAGTTGAACGCCCCTGCAGCTTACGGTGGCGCCGGTCGTGAGCCTGCCGATATTTTCGAATTTGACGGTGACTTCAAACTGATCCGGCTTCTGCGCATCCAGCAGGGACTTATATACGCTGAAGCGGTGCTCATCCTTGATCCTGCTGCCTCCCGGCTCGGTGAAGAAGCCGATGCCGCCGGCAACGATTGACTCCAGTGATTCGGTTTCCACCGAGATGCCGGAAAGGCCGCCGTGTACTTTAATGCCGCTCGCGTTGTAGAATTTCGATGCGGAAGTGACCAGGTCCCGGTACCGGTTCATGATAAAAACGCTCAGGCGGACTTCGCCTGCATCCTTGTCGTACGTGAACCCGATAACATGGCCGACCTTGATTTTCTTGAAAAAGACCGGTGTCCCGGTGCGGTATGAGCCGAGATCTGCGGAGGCCAGCGTTATGTACAATCCATCCGGCAGCAATGACGGAAGGTCTTTGGATGCGGCCTTGAAATCGGGGTAGAGGGTAAACTGGTGCTCTGCGTCGGCCGGCGCTGGTATCTTCTTGCTGTGCTCCGGGATGATGACATCGATACCACCTTTGAATGTTGAAACGAGCGGATCCACTTTGAATGAAAAGCCGGAGAAATCGGCGTTGATCGAGATGCCGCCGGCTTCGACAAAAACGGCGGTGGTGGTAATCAGGTCGGTATATTCGTCATAGATATAAATCGATGTCGAAATTGAATTATGATCCGGCGCAAGTTCACTGCCCAGCAGTTCACCAATCTGCATCTTTTTATAGTAAATCGGCGCCCCGAGCGAGGATGACGGTTTTACTGCAGAGCTCAGGAAATAGGTCTTGCCCGGTCTGAGCGGCAGGTCTACCGGCGGTAGATCCAGAATCTCGAAATTATCCTTGAATTTACCGTCGCCCGGTTGAAACGTGATATGGGCTCCGGACAGCAGGGTGCCGAGGTTGCGCACACCGTCGAGCGATAATTCAGGTTTCACGAGCCAGAATTTGGTGTTTTCCCGCAATATCATTTCAGCCCGCGGATCGAGCAGAATATTGGCGGTAACCGAATGTCGCTCGTCGTCGTTTATCGAAATTTCCTTCACTGTGCCGGCCTCGATGCCCCGGTAAATCAATTTGGTGGAGCCCTCGCGTATCCCCGATCCGGAGGCGAGTTTGAGGGTCATCGGTATGCCGTAATCGGCGTCATCGAAACTCTCGTAAAGGGTAAATTCGTCGCCCGAATTGGCGGGCGGCGTATCTTTCAACGGCCCAGGTGTGCCGACGACGATACCGCCGATGAAAAGAGAGGAAATCGATTCCATGCGCACCTTGATGTTGGGAAGCGTACCGGAAACCAGAAAACCGCTCGCGTCGAAAAATCTGCTTCCCGAGCGTATCAGATGGCTGTATTCGGGCTGGATAAAGCAGTTGATCGCAATTGATTCATCGTCCTGCAGCGCGTAGTCTTTAACTTTGCCGATGGATATGTTCTGAAAATAAATCGGGGATCCCTCCTGAATCGAACGCAAGGCTTTCGAGTGCAGGACGATATGCAGCCCCGGCTCGTCACTGCGTATCGGGGGAGATTGCCTGAGCGCGGTAAACGAACGTGCAGGTGTTGTTGATTCGCCCTTCTGCACACCGATATAGCTGCCGGTGAGAATGGTTTCGAGGCCGGTAATCCGATGGGCCGATACCTCCGGCTTGACGAGCCAGAAATTCAGGTCCTCGACGAGAAAGTCTTCGGTGGACCGCTCCATCGTGATCAGGACCTTGACGGTGTGGTTGCCTAAATCCGGTTCCATGTCCTTGACGATGCCAAGCGGTAATCCCATTGCCATCACCTGGGTTTTACCGGGAACGATGCCGGAAGCGTCGTAGAAATCCACTTCGATATCGATTCCCGCTTCCGTGTAGCCCTTGTAGAGCAGCCAGCTGCAGATCGCCGCCGCAACAATCGGTAATATCCAAACCGGGGAGATTCCCCGCTTCTTTTTAACAACCGGTTGGTGTTCCATAATCTGCCTCGTTTTATTGACGGTTATCTACTCGCATCAAGGGGATCGCACCGGTCCCACAGAATTCTCGGATCAAAGACGATAGCGGCGCACATGGTCGCCACAACGACGACGCTGAAATACGTTGCCCCCTGGGCCGTATGTATCGACGTGAGAAAACCGAAGTCCACCAGAACGGAGAGCAGGGCGACCACGAAAATGTCGAGCATCGACCAGCGCCCGATGAACTCGATAAAGCGAAACATCTTCGATTTCTGTTTCAGGTAGCGATTCTTGCCCGACCGGATCGAAATCAGGATAATGGCCATGCCGATGATTTTAAAGAGCGGTACGAGAATGGAGGCAATCAGGATAATCAGGCCGATGCCGATTGATCCGTGCTTTAAAAAGTAGATGATGCCGTCGAGGATTGTGGACCGGTCGGGCACCCCGAGGAAGCTGACTTCCATGATCGGGAGGGTGTTTGCCGGTATGAATAGAATCATCGAGGTTATGATCAGGGCCCAGGTTTTCGAGATGCTGCGTGCTGTGCGGAAATGAGCATCGGAACCGCAGCGCGGGCAGACGGTCGCGCTGTCGTTCGAGGCTACCTTGATGATCCTGTCGCAGTCGTGGCAGCGCATCAGACCGAGCGACCGTGCAGTAACGCCGGGCCCGGGATTATTGTCAAGCCGGTCGGCAATCCGTTCAATTTCTGCATCGGATTCCGGAGGGGGAGAACGGTCGAGGCATTGCCAGAAAAGTTTGCGGTCGATGCAGACACTGACTGCCATTGACAGCAGGACGAGCCCGATAAATGAGAAAAAGCCGAGGTTGAAATGCACCTTTGCAACGTCTCCCATCTTGATCAGCGTGATCAGGATTCCGAGCAGAAAGATTTCGACCATCCCCCATTCTTCGAGGTGCTTGTGCAGCTTGAAGGCGGAAATCAGGCCGGGCGGATGTTTCCCAAACTTGATGGATAAAGCCGTTACAAATGGAATCAGGAGCTTCAGGAATGGAACGATTACCGCCGTAAGAAAGGTGATGATCGATACGATATAGTGCTCGTTCAAATAAAAATCGATGGCGCTTTCAAATACGCTGCTCTGTTCTTTCATCCCCAGAGATGACAGAGTCATCAGCGGCAGAAAGATGGCCAGCGGATAGAGCAGCAGTCCGGCAAATCCCAGCGCCGTCACCCGGTCGATGCTGTTGTGACGCGACTTGAACAGGACGGTCCCGCACCGCCCGCAGGTCGAATAGTGATCGTCGGGTACATGGGCCACCGGAATCAGCAGGTCGCACCCGGGGCAGGCAGTTATTGAGGGTTGCGTGTGCACGGTTACGTTATGACGGTGTTGTTATACGGTTAGTGTCGGGCAAGTTATGAATATAATAGTTGGGGTGATTTAAGGTAGTCTTAATTTGCCATATGTATAATAGTGCGGCAGCATAGGCACAAAAAAATATCTGTTAAAGGTCGCTATATTCACAGATGTTTCAGGGTAAAAACTTGAAAATATTACAATTTAATATTGAGCTCGAATCAATGCTCGTGGGTGCGTTCAGTGACTATCTGGTTGGCGTGCACGATGCGGCAACCGAGTTTACGGTCGATGAAGCCGGAGCAGGGGGTTTGCTCCGGGCGTTTGTGGAAATGGATGATTCGGCGGACGCGCAGATAATTTCAGAACTCATCAGTCAAATCAATCTATACGGTGCCGAAATCGCCGGTATCTTTTCATGCCCGGTACCTGCCGTGTCAGCGGAGATTGTGGACAACAACGACTGGGCTGAAAACTGGAAAGAGCATTTCAAGCCGTTTGCGATTGTCGACGGGCTGGTGATTGCACCAACCTGGGAGCCGTATACGGCAGCGGAGGAAGAGCAGGTTATCGTGATGGACCCCGGCATGGCGTTCGGCACCGGGCATCACGCCACGACCAGGTTGTGCCTGGAGGTCATGAGCGCATTGGAAATTAGTGGAAAGCGGGTTCTCGATGTCGGCACCGGCACCGGTATTCTGGCGATGGCTGCACTGCTGTGGGGAGCGTCGGAGGCGACCGCGATCGACACCGACAAAGAAGCCGTCTCGGCCGCAAAAACGAACGCAGAACGCAACAGCCTGAGCGAGCGGATGCATGTGTCGGATGCCTTGCTGGAACAGGCGGGGACCGGGTTCGACCTGGTGATTGCCAATATCATCCATGACGTTCTCGTTGGATTGTCCGATGAGCTGGCCCGGGCGGTCAGCGAAGACGGCCGGGTGCTGCTGTCGGGCCTGCTTGACGGAGAGCAGGGGGATAATCTGGTTCGCATATTTGCCCGTAAAGGATTTGAAGTAACGCAGCATCGTGCGGATGAGCAGTGGTGTGCGCTGCTGCTGCAGAAAAAGAGATGAAACGGTTTTTCGCAGCTGACATTGATCCCGGGGCAGATCGGGTATGCCTCGATCGGGAAGAATCCCGCCATCTGGCACGGGTGCTGCGTCTGCAGGTTGGCCAGGAGATCGAAGTGTTTGATGGGTCGGGTGCGCTGTACACCGCTGAAATCGAAACGCTTGGAAAGCAGGTTATAGTAAAGCTGAAATCCCGGGAACAGGGCCGGGAGCCGGCTGACCCGTCGATTATCGTCTGCCAGGGTGATCTGCGCGGACAGAAGATCGATTTTCTGGTTGAGAAATGTACCGAACTCGGCGTTGACCGCTTCATTCCGTTCGTTGCCGGCAGAAGTCAGGGCAGACCTGAGGCCGAGCGCCGGATTAAAAGGCTGAACCGTCGCAATATCATTGTCAAAACCGCCTGTAAGCAGAGTGGTCGACTGAGGCTTATGGACGTTGATGCGGACATGGATTTCGCTGACCTGATAGAGGCAGGGGCTGGTGAAAAGCAGGCACTGAAACTCTTCTTGTGGGAGATGGAACGCAAGATGACACTCCGGGATGCTGTCGGGTCTAAACGATTCCCGACCGTATACCTGATGTTTGGTCCGGAGGGCGGATTCTCTCCTGCCGAAGCCGACCGGGCTATTGCCGCCGGCTGGCAGCCGGTTGGTCTCGGCGATCTCATTTTACGGGCTGAAACGGCGACGATTGCAACCGTAGCCGTTACCCGCCACCTGTTTGGGCTGATCTGATCTCAGCTTATTCTTCTTTCGGCAGAATCGGCTGAAGACTGGTGCGATGCAGCCAGCCCTTTCTCCCTGCTTCGTCGATGACGTAGACAAAATCGCGATACGTTTTATGCGGCGAAACCAGCCTTCCCTGGGCGATCGTACCGACTGATTCGGCTTTTTCAAAAGGCGACACGAGCAGTCGGTCAGTCTCCACGACTACTGATTTCTGCCATTGAACATAATGATATCGTGCACCGGCGATGCCGAATGCCAGCAGCAGCAGGCACAGCATCGTTGTCGAGCCGATCGTGATGCGGGATTTTCGTTTGGCAAGTGCGAAACCGAGAAACAGCGGGTAGAGGGCGCATACCGCCAGACATGCGTAGGTCCACTGAGAAATGGTCAGGCCAGTAAAAAACCGGTCGGCAAAAGATGGATCAGGCTGGAAAAGCGAGTACTCCCTGCGAACCTGGGCCAGGTTGTTGTGCAGGTCGGAGTCTTCGGGAGCCAGGCACAGTCCGCGGAGATAATAGAGGACCGCATAGCCGGGCCGATCCATGCGCACATAGCTGTTGCCGATGTTGAACAGGATTTCCGGCGATGTGCCAAGCCCTTCATAGCACCCGACAGCCTGCTCGTAATCCGCTTCGTAATAGAGCCGATTGCACGTATCCATATCGGCTGTATCAGCACCAGATGCAGCTGCTGAAACGAGCAGGGAACATACGGTTACGATGATAAGAAAAAGCCTGTTCATGATAGTGCGGCAATCCAGGATTTTATTTGTTGATGCAGGGTCCGGTATGAGTCTGCAGACCGGTCGCGTTTTCCGTACGATACCTGATCGCTGATTCGGAAAAGCTCCGCAATGGCACTTTCCGCCCCGTAAATCTCGATTATATCAGCTGTCGTCAACGACACCGAATCAGTCCGCCGCCGAATCGACAGGAGCTTGCCGGCTATGGTGCGTGCTTCAGCAGCATAGTTCGGGCGGCCGGGGTCAAGTCGGTCGAGCAGAGCAAGCGCCTCTTTTTTCGCGGCGGCAAGTTTCTTCAGATAAAGCGTTTCTGCATTATCGGCCCGGATATCGCTATAGAGCCGGAATCCGAATAAACCGACAATCATGAACACGCAGAGCGATGCTGCGCTGATAAACCAGGGCGCCAGAAACGGGGGCCGGATTCGCTCGACCGGTGTCCCCGGGGTCAGCTTCACCGGCACCAGCGAAATGGCCGGTGCTGCCGGATCCGGCAGATTTTCGACAGCTTCCCCGGTAAGTTGAGGGGCAACGGCTGCATACGCCGATGTCGATGGTTTTATCGTAACCGGAACCGGGTCGCTGAAAAGCGTCCGGTACCGTTTCTCTTCCGGGTCGAAATAACTGAACGTAACCGGAGGCAGTGCGGTGACGGCCGGATCGGTGAATATCACCGCCTGCTGAAACTGCTTGACTCCGCGATAAGGTGACGTGTCTGCAGAAAACGTCTGCGTCGGGGTATATGCTTTTATACCTGCTTCCCTGCTGATTGCCGGCGCGGTGACCTGGTTGAAATTACCGGAGCCGGAAACGGTCATCGTGAGGGTGACCGGTTCTCCCGGATCGATCTCGGTCGGCTGCGCATCGAGCTGCAGCGTAAACCGGCCGACGGCACCTGTAAAATTATCCGGTTTTGCGGTTTCCGGGAGGGAGCGGACCTCCATGGTGATCGGTTCAGACGCTATTTGAACGGGCTTGCTCACGTAGCTCGAAAACATTTCGTCGAACAAATTGTCGTTGAAAAAACCGGAACCGAGTCCGGGGCGGCGGGACTGCCGGGTTTTAACCAATACCGTGGCATCGAGGGCAAACGTCGATTCGTGGAGCCCCTCCTTGATACCGGTAACAAACGTATCCCATACCAGCACGGTGTAGATGATATCGTCGACTCTTTCCTCACGCACAACCGGCTTGTTGGAAAGCTCGTCAAGCAGCAGTCCTTCTCCCTGCAGCTGGGGGAGACTGGTCGGGTTAATGCGCTTATCCCCCCGCAAGTATACTTTTAACCGGGCCGGAACCACTTCCCCGACAAAGATCGTTTCTTTTTGCGGAGAAAATGTCACGGATGCCAGCGCTGCATCCAGCGCTTGACCCGATCCATCCGGAGCCTGCCGGCCGCGGCTGCCGGACGGTGCGGTAACGGCGCAGGACAGCGGTTTCGTCTGCATGGTTTCCTTGCCGTGAATGACCCGGATCGGCGGAATTTCATGGGTTCCTTCCTGGAGTGCTTCGACAAGGTAGGAATGAACCACAGACGAAGTAACCGAGGAATTGATCATCTGTACCTGGGTGCTTTGACCGCGGGAGTGAAAACGCAGCCCGTCTGTTTCCGGCAGGATGATATCGATATCCCGGGCATTTTTCACCGAAACTTGAAGCAGCGCCCCTTCATCGAGCGCAAAGGTTTCCGGGCTGATTGCTGCGGACACTTCAGTTTCAGCGCTGGACGGTTGCGGCAAGCTGCATAGCAAAACAAGGAGCACCAGCAGCGGCAGAACGCAGATTTGGTATCGCGCGAGTGGTTTCATGGCATCTACCAGTCCTGGGTTGGTGATGATTGTTCTTTACTCTGCGGGATAAGCAGTTCCATTTGTTGTTCTTCCCCTTTCATTGCCTGCAGCAGCCTGAGGGCCTCCTCTCTGCTCATCTGTTCACTGCCTTGTCGAGCCGCTGTTGCGCGCTGGTTTTCCGATGACTCATTTTGATCCATTCCGGCCGGCTCCGCCTGCTGGCCAGATGGGTCTGGCTGTCCGGGTGATTGCGGTTGATCAGCCGGTTCGGGTTGCTCGCCGGCCGGATTTTCATCGTTCTGCGGGCTTATCTCCTCATTGCCCGGGTGCGGTTCGTCGGGCCGATTCCGGGATTGAGCGGACTGCGCCTGCGTGGAGCTCTGCTCGGAATTCTGCGGTTCCGATTCGGAGGTGTTGTCCTGCTGCCGGTCATGATTTTCGTCGTTTTCCTGCTGATCGCTATCGGCTTGATCATTTTGACTGTCCTGGTCTTGCTGCTCGTGCTGCTGTTTGAGCTGCTCGAGTTTTTTTTGTACAAAATCCCGATTTGCACGTGCCTGTTCATTGTCCGGATTCAGCTCGAGCGTACTTTCATAGGATGCAACGGCCCGTTCCCAGGAGTTGATCGTCTGGTCCGGCTGAGCCTGAAGCGCCGCTTCCCCGATGCGAAACAAAGCGTTTCCCCGGTTGAAGTATGACTTCGCCTGCAGATCGAGATCATCTGATTCCAGGGCCCGGTTGAAGGCTTCGACGGCATCATCATACAAATTGTTCTTATAGGCGGTTGTACCGCTGTTGAACAGGATGAGGGAGTTATGCGGGTCTTTGGCAAGAAGCTCTTCATAGAGCTGTCCGGCTTCGATGTAGTCGCCCCGTACATAAGCCTTTTCAGCTTCCGAGCTGTATACATCGAGCGGATGCAGCCCGGCTGCGCCGTGCAGGAGGATGACAATACCGGCGGTTCGCCTGAACCGGCCGGATAGCGTTTTCAGGAACGGGAATCCTGCACCTGGTTCCGGCTTCCGGTCCGAGATGAGCATTTCAACGCACAGCAGCAGTACGGCCAGCATCAGCGGCCAGCCAAACCGTTCCTTCGGAACCTGTTTTCGTTTTTCTGCCAGTTCGGTTTCCGGCACGAGGGCGAGCCTCTGTTCATAGAGGGCGGCCAGTCCCTGACCGCGGTCGCCGAGATTTACAAACAGTCCGCCGGCCGTTTCTGCGATAAGCTCGAGATTCGTGCGGTCCAGCCGTGATTTTACGAAGGCTCCGCTGCTGTCCTGGATAAATCCGTCGCCCTCCGGATCAGGGATCAATTCGCCGCTTTCCGTACCGATAGCGACCGTGTGGATGATCATTTCGTTTTCCGCGGCACGCCGCGCTGCAACGGCAACGTCGCCCCGCAGCTGTTCGCCGTCGCTGATGATGACCAGGATCTTGTGATTGGCGCTGCCGGAAAGGATGCTCAGTGCGTTATCGATCGCCGCCGTGATATCGGTTCCGCCGACGGGAATGGTGTTGTGGTCAAGAGCGGTCAAGGTTTGTTCAAATGCGGTATAATCGGCCGTCAGCGGGCACATCAGGAAAGATGCCCCGGAAAACGGCATCAGCCCGACCCGGTCTCCGGTCAAGGTTGACACGAAATCCATGACCGCCAGTTTACTGCGTTCAAGACGGTTGGGACGGATATCTTCGGCGAGCATGCTCTTTGACAGGTCCAGCGCGAATAATATATCGATGCCTTTGTGTTTCACGTTTACCCAGTGGTGCCCGTACTGCGGTCGTGCCAATGCTGCAAAGCAGAGAAAAACCGCGGTCAGGGCCAGCCATTTCTTGAGTCGCCGGCGCGGGTACGAAACGCCTGCCGTCAGCTTCGGTATCAGCGCTGCGGCACCAAAGCGGGACAGCAGTTTGGCCCTGATGCGCTCATACCGGTACGCAAGCAGCCAGGCAATCAGGCAGCATACGAACCCTGCGGCGATCCATAACGGTTGGTGAAACGTAAGCATCGCTCCTACGGCAGCCGCCTCCGGTTCATAAAGGCCCCGATCCCGAAACAGGCGAGTGCTGCCCCGATGCAGTATACGAATAATTCGCGGTACCGTTCGAACTGCTTGATGGTCCTGGTGGTGGCTTCCATCTTGTCGATTTCCGCATAGATCCGTTCAAGCGATGACGTATCGGTTGCCCGGAAGTAACGGGCTCCGGTTTTTTCGGAGATCTGTTTCAGGGTTGTTTCATCGATATCGACTTTCACCCGCTGCAGGATTTTGCGGCCGAACGGGTCCTTGACCGGCGTCGGCGCATATCCCCTGGTTCCGGCGCCGATGGTGTAGACTTTTATATCGAGGGCCTGCGCCGCTTCGGCTGCGAGCAGCGGCGGAATTTTACCGGCGTTGTTCATCCCGTCGGTCAGCAGGATGATGATTCTCGATTTTGATTCCTGGTCTTTCAGCCGTGAAACCCCGGAGCCGATTGCCGAGCCGATCGCGGTACCGTCTTCGATCATGCCGATGGAAAGCTCCTGGAGCCGCAGGCCGAGCCAGTCGTGATCGAGGGTCAGCGGACTGGCCAGATAAGGGTTGCCGCTGAACGCGAGCAGCCCGACCCGGTCGTTTGGCCGCTCCTCGATAAATTTTTTCACCACCGATTTAACGACTTCGAGACGGTTGACCCGCTTGTTCTGGAGGGTGAAATCCATCGCCTCCATCGAACTTGAAACATCGACGGCAAGGATGATGTCGATGCCGCTCGCCTCTATCTCGGTGGTTGTCTTTCCGAACTGGGGACGAGCTATGGCGAGAATCAGCAGCGCTATCGTCGCCAGTCTGGGCAACACCCCCGGTTTTCCGAACACCGATTTGCGCTGTTTGCCGAGCGCCTCGGCAACGGCCGTGCTGGAGAACATCAGCGCCGGCGTACTGCCCCGTTTGCCGACTGCAAGCGCCAGCAGCGGCAGCAATGCGAGGAGCCATAGATATTCAGGGTGAAGAAACCGCATCAGTTCGCTCCTCCGGACATGGCCGTGTTGCCGGCGATACAGGAGGCAGCCAGCCTGCCGAGCCCCTCCGCTTCTCCCGGTTCCGGGGTGAAACGGGCGAATTTCACCATATCGCAGCGGGTGAAACAGCGCCGCAGCAGATCGAGCCGTTCCTTGTCAGCGTAACCGGAGCATTGTCGACGCTCCAGCTCCCGGACCGACTCGAGCGTTGTGAGGGATGATATCCGGTACCCGGTTTGTTGCTCGATATAGGATCTGAGCGCAGCCGACACCTCGTCGCAGTATGCAGCGATATCACCCGTTTTTTTGTGCGCGCTCCGGGCGTCGGCAAGGCGCTTGAGGGCTTTGGCAGCAGGGTCGATCTGCACCGGCCGGCGTCGTTTTTGCCGGAATCGATACAACAGGAACAGAACGAGGCAGATCGCCGAGAAGATCAGCGCAACCAGGCCGTACAGAAGATAGGGCGGCGGTTCCGGCAGTGGAACCGGACCGTAAATATCGTGGATATCGGCGACTGCTCTTGTTTCGGCCGGTAATGCGGTGAATGCATCGTCCTGCGCCGCTTCCGCTGGTGCTGTTTCCGAAGCCCGGAAACCATCGGGAGACGCGGCGGCAGGATGATGAGGGAGGAGGAAAAACAATGCAAAACAGAAGAGGAGCGAAACGATTTGCATGGTTTTCATCTTGCCAGTCTCCGTTTCCGGGCTCCGAAAAAGGCCAGCAGCGGTTCGAGATACGAGCGGTCTGTACCCAGTTCCAGCCGGTCGATACCGGCTGAGCCGAGCATGCGGTTGAGCCGCTGCGCTCTGGTTTGCGCACCATGTGCCCACTGTTTTCGGACAGCGGGGTTCGAGGTGTTCAATTCAACCTGGGCGCCGGTCTCCGCGTCCTCGACGGTAATGCAGCCACAGTCGGGGAGTTCATGTTCCCGCGGATCGGTCACGATAACCGAGATCAGGTCGTGCCGGCGGTTGCAGATCATCAGTTTTGTCTTCAGCGCGTCAAGCTGTTCGTCGAAATCTCCGGACAGGCAGAAGTCGGAGATCAGGAACGTAACCGCTTTTCGTTTGCACACGTTGACGACGAAATCAACGGGCAGCCCCAGATCGGTTTTCTTGCCGCGCGGCCGGTAATAGAGAATTTCCCGAATCAACCGCAGGATATGGGAACGGCCTTTGTTCGGTGGAATGTACAATTCGATGAAGTCGGAAAACAGGATCAGGCCGACCTTGTCGTTATTGCGCACCGCCGAGAACGCGATAATCGAACCGAGTTCGGCCATCAATTCCCGCTTCGACCGTTCGACCGAGCCAAAATCTCCCGAGGCGCTGATATCGATCATCAGCATGATGGTCAGCTCCCGCTCTTCGACGAATTTTTTCACGTGGGGCGAACCGGTTCGGGCAGTCACGTTCCAGTCGATAGACCGTATCTCGTCACCGGGCAGGTACTCCCTCACTTCATCGAAGTTCATGCCGCTGCCCTTGAAGACGGACTGGTAGTTGCCGGCCAGGCTGTCGGTTACCATCTGCCTGGTTCTGATTTCCAGCTGCCGAACTTTCTGCAGGATATCTCCGGAGTTGAGCGGATTCATGGTTTACCGGGCCGATCTCAGGGAACGGCGATATTGTCGAGTATGTTTCTGATGATATCTTCGCTGGTTATCGATTCGGCTTCGGCTTCGTAGCTGACCCGGATACGGTGGCGCAGCACGTCGAAAGCTGCCTGCTTCACGTCGTCAGGCGTGACGTAGCCGCGCCCCTGCAGATAGGCCAGGCTGCGGGCAACCGCCTTGAGGTTGAGGGTTGCCCGGGGCGACGCTCCGGTTTCTATATATGACGCAATATCGATATGATAGTTTGACGGGTCCCGGCTTGCGCACACCAGCGATACGATGTAATCCTTGATCTTATCGTCCATGTATACGGCATCGACGATCGCCCGCGAAGTCATGATTTCTTCCGGTCCGGCAACCGCCGCGATATCGGTCGCTGCGTCGGCGTGATCTTTCATGTCGAGGAGCCGCCGCTCTTCTTCCGGTGACGGATACGTTACGGCGACTTTGAGCATGAACCGGTCGACCTGCGCTTCGGGGAGCGGGTAGGTCCCTTCCTGTTCGATCGGGTTCTGGGTGGCCATGACGAGGAACAGCTCGGGCAGCCTATACGATGCGTCGCCGATGGTTACCTGCTTTTCCTGCATCGCTTCGAGCAGGGCTGACTGAACTTTTGCCGGCGCCCGGTTGATTTCATCGGCGAGGATGATCGATGAAAAGATCGGGCCTTTCTTTACTTCGAATTTTGTATCCCGCTGGTTGTAGAGTTCGGTGCCGACAATATCGGCCGGCAGCATGTCGGGGGTGAACTGGATGCGTTTAAAATCGCTGTCGATCGCCTGGGCGAGGCTTTTCACCGTCAGTGTTTTAGCAAGACCGGGCAGGCCCTCGACGAGAATGTGCCCCCCCGTCAGCAGGCCGACCAGCAGCCGTTCGATCAGCTGGTCCTGGCCGATGATTGACGTACGCAGCTCTTTTTCCAGCGGTCCAATCCAGGCGGAAGTTTCGGCAATTCGTGCCGATAGTGCTTCTATTTCAGTAAAGGTGGGATGCTTTGAAACAGAAGGTTTGTCGGTGTCGTTCCGGTTGAACATGGCAGCTCCTTTCCCGTGCAAATGGATGTATCTTTTGGACGGAAAATCTACTATAAAACACGAGGATTACCGCAAGATTGCGCTAACATTACAAAGTTGTAATCTTGCCCGGGCGTTTATCGCGGCGATACGGCCTGCGATCCTTCGTCGCTTTTTCGGGAGGCATAGTTTACTATAGCTTCCCGAAAGTCTCCTAGACTCGCAGGCCGTCTAGCCACGATAAACACCCGGGCGGGCCTTCTATACAGATGAATTAAACAACGAGATGCAGAAATGGTGAATGAGGGAATCGATCGAGTTTTTATTACCGAAACTGAAGTTCAGGAAACTGTTGCCCGGCTGGGACGGGAGATTAGCGACTATTACCGCGGCCAGGAAAACCTGAACCTCATGGTGGTCGGGCTGCTGCGCGGGTCTTTCGTGTTTATGGCTGATCTTATCCGGCACATCGAGCTGCCGCTGACGGTGGACTTCATGACCGTTTCGAGCTACGGCGATGAAACGGTCAGCTCCGGCAACGTTAAAGTGGTCATGGATCTTGACGAGTCCGTGGAAGGGAAGGATGTGCTGATGGTGGAGGATATCATCGATACCGGCAACACGTTCAACAAGGTGCTGGGGCTGATCGCCTATCGCAAGCCGCGGTCGCTGAAAATCTGCAGCTTTTTAAGCAAACCGTCGCGCCGGAAAGTGGACGTGCCGATCGATTTCTGCGGCAGGGAAATCCCTGATGAATTCGTGTGCGGATACGGGCTTGATTTCGCGCAGAAATACCGCAATCTGCCGTATGTCGGGATTTTGCAGAGGGCAGATCAGTGATTATCTCTTTCCTCCGGGACCTCCCACGGCAAGCGACACCCAGCCGGCGATGAAGAGCAGTCCGCCGAGCGGGGTAATCAGGCCGGCTTCAAGCGGGGTAAACGACATCACGTAGAGGCTGCCGGAAAAACAGACGATACCGCCGATGAAGCAGAGCCCGGCGGCGATGGTCATGGCCGTGAATTTGCGCTTGTTGACCAGCGTCAGCCCCGCCAGTATCAGGGCCAGCCCGTGATACATCTGATAGCGGACAGCTTTTTCCAGCCACAGCACCTGCACTTCATCGATTGCCGGGGCATGGGCGGCGTAAGCCCCGATCGCGACGGCGAGCCCCGCCAGCAGGGCGCCGCATATATAAAAAAGACGGGCCATGGAAAGCTCCTTGTGTTGTTTTCCAGATGGTACTGAAGAAATGATCGGAAGATAGCATGAAATGAAGATCAAGGCATGTCAACAGATTTCTGGAAATGATCATGATTAACCCGTTTCAGGACAATGAACCGTCCCTTGCTGAAGGTGTATTTGTGGCTCCCGGTGCCAGGGTGATCGGCCGGGTGGCAATCGGGACGGACAGCTCGATATTCTACAATTCGGTGGTGCGCGGGGACGTGAACACGATAACGCTCGGCAGCCGGACCAATATCCAGGACAACTGCACCCTGCATGTGACGGGCAAGCATCCGCTGCGCATCGGCAGCGACGTCGTGGTCGGGCACAATGCGATCGTGCACGGGTGCACGGTCGGGGACCGGGTGCTGATCGGCATGGGGGCAATCGTGCTCGACGGGGCGGTGATCGAGCCGGATTCGATCGTGGCCGCCGGCAGCCTGGTTGCGCCGGGCAAAACCTTCGCTTCCGGGTCGATGGTCATGGGCAGTCCGGCCCGGGCGGTCAGGGACTTAAGCAGTGAAGAAATTGCCAGTATCAAAAGGGTTGCGGCAAAATACGTGCACACCAAAAATCACTATCTCCGGGAAATCGGCAGCTAACCGAACATCCCCACCAGTACCAGGCTCAGCCACGGAAAATAGGTGATCAGCACCAGCGTGATCGCGAGCAGACCGAGAAACGGCAGGGTTGCCCGGTACAGTTCGAAAACCGGCCGTTTGAAACGATAGGACGCGAGAAAGAGGTTGAGTCCGACCGGTGGCGTACAGTAGCCGATCTGCAGGTTGGTGAGAAAGATGATGCCGAGGTGGATCGGGTTGATTTCGTATCCAGTGGCGATGGGCAGGATGAGCGGAACAACCAGCACCAGTGCCGAGAAGATATCGAGAATCGAGCCGACGATCAGCAGAAACACGTTGAGCAGAAGCAGAAACGTATATTTCGAATCGATGTAGGCGGAGATGAACTCGAACAGCCGGGCCGGCACCTCCTGATCGATCAGGTAGTTGGTCGAGGCCATGGACGCTGCCAGGATTACGAGAATGCCGCCGAACAGCGTCATCGACTGCCCCATGATCCTGGGGATCTGCCTGAGTGCGATATCGCGGAGGATAAAAACTTCCACGATCAGCACATACAGAGCGGTTACCGCGGCCGCCTCACCGGCTACCATGAACCCGCCGTAAATGCCGATTATGATGATAAACGGCAGCGGCAGCTCCCATATCGTTTCCTGCAGTACCTTGAGCGGCGATTCCGAAACCAGCTCTTCTCTGGAATGGGTAATGCCGGATTTTAAAGCATAGCCGCAGAGCAGCAGCAGCATCAGAAAACCGGGGAGGATGCCGGCCAGGAACAGGTGATCGATTCGGGTTTCGGCAATAACGCCATAGAGAATCAGCGGCAGACTCGGCGGGAAGAGCAGGCCGAGGCTGCCCGATGAGGTGATCAGGCCCAGCGAGAAGCGGTCGGAATAGCCGTCTTTGAGCAGGGCCGGCAGCAGCAGGCTGCCCAGGGCGAAGATGGTCACGCCGGAAGCTCCGGTAAAGGCGGTGAACACGGCGCAGACCAGCAGCGTGATAACGGCCAGGCCGCCGGGAAGCCAGCCGAGCAGCAGGCGCGACAGTTTCAGAATCCGTTCCGGCGCACCGCTCTCAGACAGCATCGTGCCGGCGAAAATGAACAGCGGCAGCGATATCAGCAGTGGCGTGTCGCCAAGCCGGGTCATCTCGATGATAATAACGGACGGATCGATATCGACCGAATCGAAGGAAATAAGCGCCAGTGCCGAGATAACGATGAACAGCGGCGTCCCGACCAGGGCCAGGACGACGGTTATGGTTTTGGCGATCATGGCGTATCCGGCGACTTGAACCGCAGCAGGTTTAGCAGCCGCACGGCGACGTCCAGGGTGAAATGCAACAGGATCAGGCCGAATGCCACCGGAAAGACCAGGTACCAGATCCATGTGGCCAGCCCGAACAGGCCCGGACCGCCGAACTCGATCTCACTTCTGGTAAAGAGGATGGTCGCCCTGAACAGAAAGAACGACACGATCACGCAGAACAGCCGCGTAATCAGTTCGATCCACGCTTTCGTGCGTTTACTGAGCAGATAACCGGCCGCATCCATGGCGATATGGTTGTCCCGGGCCGTGGCCAGCACTGCCCCGAGCAGGCCGCTCCACAGAACCAGGTAGCGCAGCAGCGGATCGATCCACGATACGCCTCCCGACGTGAGCCAGCGCAGCCCGATCTGGTAGCAGGCGAGCAGGATCATCACGGTCAGCAGCACGGAAAGCACGAATTCTTCGAATTTGACAATCGCGACAAAGGTGCGGCGTCCGTATGACATGGCTTCGTGGTCCGGATTATTTATGTCGGAATGCGCTCAGCGCCTGCTGTGTTGCATCGTAAATTTCCTCTGAAAACGACTTCCCGAGTTCCGCCTGTATCGTTTTGTCCCGGTGTGCTTCGAGGGATTGCAGGATTTCCGGGGTGGTCTGCACGAACGTGACGCCGTTGTCGGTGAGTACGGTGCGTGATTCGAGATTCGACTCCCGCGTCTTCAGAATCAGATCGGCAAAATGGTGCCCGGCCGCTTCGTCGATGATTTTTCTCTGCTCCTCCGTGAGCTTCGACAGGACTTTTTCGCTCATGATGAAAGCGCCGTATGCGTACCCGTACGGCGAGTCAGTGACGAATGGAGCTTTTGTGTACCACTGCAGCACGATCGAGCCGTACAGCGAGTTGAAGGCCGTGTCGATCAGGCCGGTCTGCAGTGATGACAGAACGTCCGGGATGGCCAGAGGAATCGGGCTGATGCCGAGGTTTTGCAAAAATTCGGCGGTAAGCGGGTCGTTGTCCGGCGCCCAGGTCTTGGCGCTGCGCAGATCCTCAATCGTCACCCGGGCCTCGTTCGAGAAGGTATAGATGAAGCCGACTTCGGTTATGGCCGTAAAATGCAGCCCCTGCTCGGCAAAACGCTGTTCGAACAGCGGCTGCAGATGTGCACTGACGGCATCGACTTCAGCGTACGACTGAAACAGGAACGGGATTGCCATGACCCTGAAATCAGGAACGATATCGGCGATGCCGGTCATCGTGAAGCCGCCGCCGTGGAGTTGGCCGACCCGCATTTTTCGATACATCGCCCGGTCATCGCCCATCACCCCGCCGGGATAGATACGGAAACCGATTTCACCGTCGGTCTTCTCGGTTACTTCTGCGGCGAATTCCTTGAATGAGTCGACCCAGACGGAGCCTTCCGGCGCCAGGCTGGCAATCTTGAAAGTATGTTTCGGCCTGGCGTGCAGGGTGGATGACGCAGCAAGAGCCCAGAGCAGCGCAAGCGCCGTGATGAAAACCGTTCGTATCATGATGTCTACCACGTGGAATTTAGTGTACAGGGATATCGAACAAATTACTCATGAAGCCCGACTGATGCCACCCGATTTCCAGATGGCGGCGAACAGCAGCCGAGTCATCGCGTGTAGCGTAGTACTGTATCAATCACCGAAGAAATTCTCGTCCAGCAGTTCCCGGGCATGCCGCTTGGCAATCTGATTCGACAATGCGTTTTCGGGGGCCCGGTCGAGTTCGAAGTCCAGAACTTCCTGCAGCAGACGATCATGCAGCTCTTGTGCAAATGTTATCCGGCAATACGTTTCCGCATAGAGCGCATGCGTCATCAGAAATGATCGGTGCGACAGCTCGAGCGCTTTTTCGAAATGCAGCCGGCTGCGGCCGGGATCACCGCCGATCATCTTCGGTTTCGCACCGTAAAGGACCCCGAAAAACAGGTGGGGACCGCCCTGCCCGATGCCCTCATCGAGCTCGAGCAGCCTGCCCATGATTTTTTCCACTATCACCAGATCGGCCATCGCCGCGGGCGCTCCCTGCTGTTGATTGATCCACGTCAGCCAGCCTGCTGTTCCCCAGTAGAGGATTTCCGCGTCCGCTGCACCCACGCGGCTCAGGTGAGCATCGACCGCGTTGACGCCTTTATCGATCGGCAGCACCGTGGAGATCAGCCGTTTTCCGTACAGCCGGGCTTTGCCGCTGATGGTTTTAAGGCGGTCGCCGGATGCGCCGCACGATTCAAGGGCGGCGACGGTTCCGCTGTAGGACTGCGCACCGATTTTCAGCAGGTTTTTATTGGCAGGCTGTGCTTCGATCATCGAATCGATCATGAGCAGGTACGACGAAGCCCCCTCGCAGACGAGTTCGACGTCGGTCTGTTTCTGCAGATTGGTTACCGCCGGCTCGACGGCCATCGATGTGATGAGCGCCGTACAGGAGCTGAGCAGCAGTGATATCGCCAGAGGGAACAGTACAGAGCTGGAAAGGATGACTTTCCTTGACAGGTTGTTTCGGGTCATGGTCATGGCTGCCTGAAATGATAGACTTATAAGCGTGATTCAATTATAGTGGGTTAATTGACTGCGTCAATAATTTCAAAGCCGGGGACAGCATGATTTGGTCGCCTGCCTGACATTTTTCCTGTACAATCCGGCATCGGTTACAGTTTTTTATAACGTGCGATAAAACCCTGGCCATGCAACATATCTCAAAGCTGCTGCTGTCTATTGCAATATCGATCGGCCTGCTGGCAATCCTGATTCGATTTACCCTTTCATCTGCGGAACCGTCTCTCTGGTCGAGTCTTGTTGCGGTGCTGCTTTCCTTTCCGTTCGTATATGCGTCGTTCTACCTCGTTGTATCGCTCGTCAAAACAGGACTGCAGTCCTGGCGGTTCAAGCTGCTGATTGAGGCTTCGGAAACAGCGTCGCCAAGCTTGTTCCATATCTATCTTGTCACGCTGAGCAGAAACATGTTCGTTGATATGCTCCCGGCCCGCATCGGAGAGCTGAGCTATATCGCGATGCTGAACCGCGGCTGCCGGGTCAGGGCGGAGTCATGCGTATCTTCGCTGGTGATTGCATTTGTGTTTGACCTGATTGCGCTGGGTATTCTGCTTCTGGTGTTGCTTGTTGTGCAGGTTGTCGGTGGTGATTTTCAGGGATGGATGGTCGGGGCCGTGATCATGCTTGCGATGCTGATTGGTTTCATGCTGGTATTGCTTTATCCGACCGTTAAACTGGTCAACCGTATTATCGATAAAACAGGGTGGTTCACCGGAGGTTTGCTGAGTAAGGCCCGGGATCTGCTCTTAAAAATCCAGCAGGCTCTCGATGCAACAAGGGCGGCGGGCATCACCGGCAGGCTGACCTTGATTTCGGTTGGCGTCCGGATTTCCAAATATCTGGCATTATACGGGCTGTTCATCGGCGTTGTATCGGTGCAGTATCCAGAGATGACGACGTCGATTGCCAGGGTCCTGCCGGCGCTGGTTTCGGCGGAGGCTGGAGCGAGCCTGCCGGTTCCGGCATTCATGGGATTCGGTACGTATGAAGCGGGTGGGACGCTGGCTTTGACGGCATTGGGTGCGAGTGCATCGGTGTCTTTGATCGTGATGCTCGCCGTGCATGTGATCAGCCAGATCGTCGACTACGGGCTGGGTGGAGCCGGGTTGATTCTATTTCTATTTACTGCAGGTTCGGCGACTGACGATGCGGCAGCACCCAGAAGGAAAGCATGGCTTTACTGGATTCCGATTTTCCTGTTGACCGCCGCGGCTGTCCTCTTTCTGATCGTTGAAATGCGTGCGGTCAAGAAGCGGGGCACGCTGAAGTCGCCAGCCAGCGGTCGGATGGTTGCCGCGGCAAAAACTTCGCTGCACAGTCGGCTGCCCGAGCTTGACGGCTTTATCGTGTGGAGTTCGAACCGTTCCGGCAACCACGATATCTACCTGCGCCCGTTGTCAGGGGAAACAACCCGGCGCCTTACCAGTCATCCGCATACGGAATATTTTCCCCGCATCTCACCGGACGGCAGCCGGATCGTTTTTGCCCGCTCGCACGAACCGTGGGTTTCGCAGCGCAATGTTTTCGCGTGGGATGTCTGGCTGCTCGATATCGGCTCGGGCAAAGAACGGCTGCTGGCAAAAAACGGCAACGTACCAACCTGGTCGGCAGATGGAAATACCGTGTATTTTCAAAGAAATGCTGTCCAGGTGGTTGCGTTTGATTTGAAAACCGGCAGTGAGCGGGTGCTGTATCAGTCCGGCGTATCGGTTGATGTGCCGCCGAAAACGGAACTGCAGACCCCCGCTGTCGGCCCGGACGGCAGGCTCGCCGTCACCTTGCGCCGGGCCGTGCGGGCAACAGCGGTGGTTGACGGACACGGCATTGTTACAAAAACGGGAAACGGCTGCCAGCTGAACTGGGGGCACGACGGCACGTATCTATACAAGATCGATCATGACAACAGGAATAAGAATGCCCTGTACCGCATTGATGCGGCTACCAATGAGCGAAAAATATGGTTCGATGCACCAGGCGCATACAGCCACGAGTATTTCCCGAAAGTCTCCAATCTTGGCCGCGTCCTTGTGTACGGAGCGAGCAGCGAAGGGCACGAGCATGACAGCGCCGATTACGAAATCTTCTTTTGGCAGATCGGTGAAGCCGAGCCGGTACGGATCACGTATCATACCGGCAACGACTGCTGGCCCGATATATTCTTACGGTGACCTGGAAACGTTACTTTTTTCACCCAAACCCGTCATTGCGCATATCAATTTTCTGCCTCTATACCGTGGTATATGTCTGCAGGAAAATCTCCCTGTGTATCGTGATTTTGAAAGAAAATCCGAATTATCAGGGTTGCCGTACGCGATTGATTGCGCGGAGAGCTCGAGGCTGATTGCGTTTTGCCGGGCAATGGTATAATATCCGCTGTTCGCCTTTACGAAAAAAACGCAGGATTCAATTACATGGAGTCAATAAATGCTTTCAAACAAGCGGATTGCAGTAACCGGCGGCGCCGGCTTTCTCGGTTCCCATCTGTGCGAGAAATTGCTCGAACAGGGCCATGAGGTGCTGTGCATCGATAATTTCTTCACCGGTACCAAGCAGAACATCGTGCATCTGCTCGACTATCAGATGTTCGAACTGATCCGGCACGATGTGACTTTTCCGCTGTATCTGGAAGTGGATGAGATCTACAACCTGGCCTGCCCCGCATCTCCGATCCACTACCAGTTCGACCCGGTGCAGACCACGAAGACGTCCGTGCACGGTGCAATCAATATGCTCGGCCTCGCCAAACGGATCAAGGCCAAAATTTTCCAGGCGTCGACCAGCGAGGTATATGGCGACCCGAAGGTGCATCCACAGCCGGAATCCTACTGGGGCCATGTCAACCCCAACGGGATACGGGCCTGCTACGACGAGGGCAAGCGCTGTGCCGAGACATTGTTTTTCGACTATCATCGGCAGCATGGTTTGAAAATAAAAATTGCACGCATCTTCAATACATACGGACCGCGCATGCATCCCAACGACGGCAGGGTCGTGTCGAATTTCATCGTGCAGGCATTGCAGGGACAGCCGATTACCGTTTACGGAGAAGGGGGCCAGAGCCGCTCTTTCTGTTTCGTGGACGATCTCATCGACGGATTTGTGAAATTGATGAACAGCGATGATGGTTTCGTCGGTCCGGTCAATCTCGGAAACCCGGGCGAATTTACGATCCTGGAGCTGGCTGAGAAAGTGGTCGCGATGACCGGTTCAAAATCCGAGATCGTTTTTAAAGAACTGCCATCGGACGATCCACGGCAGCGCAAACCCGATATCACCATGGCAAAAAATGAATTGGGGTGGGAACCGATAGTCAAACTGGACGACGGTCTGATTCCGACGATTGAATACTTCGAAAAGCTGCTTCAATCGGAAAAATAAACGCATCATGATTTTCAGCGGCTTTATAAAATTTATAAAATTTCTGGTAAGCCATAATTACCTGATCTGGTCGATGGCGAAGCGGGAGATCGCGGCCCAGTATGTCGGCTCGTTTCTCGGTTTTGCGTGGACGTTTATCCGGCCGATCGTGACGATCTGTATTTTCTGGTTCGTTTTCAGTGTCGGCTTCAAGTCGAGGCCGATGGGCGATGTACCGTTCGTCGTCTGGCTGGCCGCCGGTATGGCGCCATGGTTCTGTTTCGCCGACATCGTCACGTCTTCGACCGCCGCCGTGGTCGGCAATGCCCACCTGGTCAAGAAGACCCAGTTTCCCCCGCAGATTCTACCGGTGATCAAGCTCATATCCGGCCTGGTCACCCACGCGGTGTTCATCATCATTCTCGTTGCCCTGCTGCTGATCCAGGGGGTGCCGATAACGATCTACTGTTTCCAGTTCGTTTACTACCTGCTCTGTTTTTCGATGCTCGCGCTCGGGATCTCCTGGCTGGTGTCGTCGCTCAACGTCTTTATCCGTGATGTCGGCCAGATGATTTCGCTGCTGCTGCAGATGGGCTTCTGGGGAACACCGATTTTCTGGGACATCAACATGTTTTCCGAGGGTATCCAGAAGTGGTTGATGCTCAACCCGTTCTTCTACATCGTGCAGGGGTACCGGGATTCGTTCATCAGCGGAGTTGGTTTCTGGGAGCACGGCGCCTACAATTTGTACTTCTGGGCAGTGACTTTTGCGGCGCTTCTTGGCGGAGCTTTCGTTTTCAGGAAGCTGCGGCCTCAATTCTCTGATGTATTGTAGGGGGATGATGGGCATGCAACCGGCTATATCGATCAGCAACGTCAGCAAAGAATACTTTCTCTACAAACAGCCGTATCATCGGGTTATCGAGGCTTTTCATCCGTTCAAGAAAAGCTATCACAACTCCTTCAAGGCATTGTCCGATATTTCTTTCGAAGTCGGCAAGGGGGAATCGGTCGGCATCATCGGCCGCAACGGGTCGGGAAAATCGACCCTTTTGCAGATAGTCTGCGGCAACCTGCAGGCGACGTCGGGAACGGTGGAGGTAAACGGCAGGATTTCCGCGCTGCTCGAACTCGGATCGGGATTCAACCCGGAATTTACCGGCAGGGAAAACGTATATCTGAATATGGCGATTCTCGGGTTCAGTCAGGAGGAATCGGAAGCCCGTTTCGACCAGATCGTCGATTTTGCCGATATCGGTGACTTCATCGATCGACCGGTCAAGACTTACTCGAGCGGTATGAACATTCGCCTCGCCTTCTCCACGGCGATCAGCGTAGACCCCGAAATTCTCGTTATCGATGAGGCGCTGGCGGTCGGCGACATCTTCTTCCAGCAGAAATGCGTCGCCCACATGAAGCAGGTCATGCAGTCGTGTACGATCCTGCTGGTCAGTCACGATATGCACTCGATCGCAAACATGTGCGACCGGGTTGTGGTGCTCGACCAGGGAACCATCGTCTACGAAGGTGAGCCGGCCGAGGCGGTATCGACCTATACGAAGCTGATTCACTCAAATCTGATGAAGCGGGCAGAGAAGATTGTGCCGCACGAACTGCCGGAAGATGTGGCAGAAACCGTCGCTGAGAAGGTTGCTGACTTCCAGACGTGGCAGCCGGTCAGAGAAGACGATATCGGCGGAGCGGGCGAAATCAAGATCGTGAGATTTTCGGCAACCAGGAACGGGAAGACCATATCGACCATCGAGAAAGGCGACCGCGTTTCGATCAGGCTGCTCGTAGAGTCGGTGAACAGGAAGGATCAGGTCATTCTCGGATACACGGTCAAAGACCGGGTCGGCAATGCTATTTTCGGTGAGAACAGCCTGTGTCTCAAAGACCAGGTTGTGTCCCTGGGTGAAGGCTACAACCTGGTGTCGTACGAATTCGAGTGGCCGGAAGTTCACCGCGGCCCCTATACACTGACGTTGGGAATCGGTGAAGGAAAGCACGCGTTGAGCCATGTCGTGCAGTGCTGGGCCCATAATATCGTCTCCTTCGATGCGATAACTCCCGATGTGCCGGTACACGGCATCTTCAACAATCCGCTCGGCAATATCGAGATATCGGAAATCTGATCCATGGGCCGCTGGACAGTTGGTCGAAACGGAACCGCGCAGGTGTTAAATTACCTGCTGCAGCGATTTACCAGCGATGACCAGTTCACCGTCTGTTTTGATTACTTTGATACCCTGGTCACGCGGACCGTGTATCCCGAGTACACCAAACAGATGGCCGCGAAGCTCTTGAGTCTGTGCTGCGGCGGGACTGTCGACTCTGAAGCCCTGTATCGGGTCAGGAGCGCACTTGAGCGGGAACTGTGCGAACAGCGGCAAGCGGCGGGAGGGGAGCTGGAGTTTTATCTTCACGAATTCGGAGCTCCCTATCTCGACAGGTTGCGCTCGCTTCATGAAGATATTTTCCCGGGCTGGAGCGCTGACCGCTTCACCGGCCTGCTGCTCGATATCGAACTGCGGGTCGAAAAAGCGGTGCAGCGGCCGCTGACCGAGGTGGTTGAGGTCCTTAAAAAACTCAAGCAGCACGGTGTTTCCACCATACTGATTTCCGATTTTTACCTGCCTTCATCGCATTTCCTGCCGATGCTCGGCAGTCATGGCTTTGCCGACCTGTTCGAACATACCTTCATTTCTGCGGATCACGGGTTGGCAAAGGGTTCGGGACGTCTGTACGATAAAGTCTGTGAAACTCTGGCCTGCAAGCCGGAGCTGTTTGTCATGATCGGTGACAATCCTCATGCCGATGTCGATATGGCGTCGCAGCGGGGACTATCGCCAGTGCATATTATAAATCCTGCCCAGCAGGAATTCTACCAGGGGTGGTCGGCTGCGGAAATCAGGAGTGAAAAGCCGTTTTCAGAAAGCCTTGCCGCACTCTCACAAGAGACGGTGTTCAAGGAAATGGCTCACAGCCTTTTTTTCTTTGTTTACCGGCTTTTTAAGCGGCTGTCGGAAAATGGAACGAGCGAGGTCTTCTTTTTTTCAAAAGAGGGGGAATTCCTGAAGCGGCTGTTCGAACGGTTTCAAGCTGACCTGTTTGGTTGCCAGGTAATTACCGGTCATTACCTGCTTGCTTCGCGCAAAGCAACGTTTCTCGCATCTCTGCAACCGCTTGAAGAGGAGGACTTTCGCCGGCTGTTCAACCACTATCGAAATATTTCGTGCCGGGATTTTCTGCTGAGTCTCAATCTCGAGGAGACCGTTGCCCGGGAAATCAGTGAACAGGCGGGGCTCGATTTTGAAGCGAGGGTAGATAATTTTCCGGAGAGCGATCTCTTCAAAACGCTCAAAGGATCTTCATTGTTTCAGTCTGTATATGAGCAGCGCCGTACGGAGCAGAAAGAGAACTTTACCCGTTATCTCGAGTCGTTCGGATTTGATTTCAGAAAAAAACGGCTGACGATCGTCGATGTCGGCTGGAAAGGTTCTATTCAAGACAACATCTATCATATTCTCGACGGTGAAACCGACATCTCCGGCTACTATGTCGGCTCGCTGATAGCGTCGGAGCGGCGCGAAACCAACCGGAAAAGCGGACTGCTGTTTGACGATACACCCGCCCTGACTCCCTACTTCCACGTCTACAACAACAACCGTTCGCTCTTTGAAATGATTCTTGGAGCTTCCCACGGAAGCGCCGACGGCTACTACACCGAATCCCAGTTTCAGGCGCTGGGAGAAGGGCACCGAAAGGTTGTCGGCAGGGTAATTGAATCGGAGTCGGGCGCAATCCGTGTGGCGACACTGGATCTACCGGAGGAGCGAAAGCTGTTCGAAACGGTCATCGGACCGCTGCAGGAGGAATTGTTCAAGGGTTTTGCGTCCCAGGCCCAGACCTACCTGGGCTCAGCATGCATGCTCCCCGATAACAAGTGGTTCGCACAGCGTCATGCCCGCATGGTCTTTACACCGACGAACGCCGAGGTCGATTTTTTTGAAAGGCTGTACCATCTGGAAAACTTCGGCGTGTTCGAATACACGAAATTCGAGACCGGAAACACATTGCCGATTCACAGCCGCATAAAAAACCTGTTTCATGTTATAAAGAGCAGAACCATTCTGGAAAGCGGTATCTGGCCGCCGATTATCCTGAGGCGGCTCGGCGTTGGTTTTTACCGGCACATTGACGGTTATCGTCGCTATAACCGGTTGTTCAAATCCTAGATCGGGGTGAGTATGGGTGCAAAACGGCTGAAAGAGCGTTTTTCACGACTGCTGAGCGGTGACGTGAACAGGATGCCAGAAGCGTCGCAGGCAACAGGGAAGCCCACGCTCTATCTCCATATCGGCATGCCGAAGACGGCAACCACGGCCCTGCAGCGTTGCCTGTTTGAAAACCGCACGGACCTGCTTGCCAGACAGCATTGCCTCTATCCGTGTCATGCGATGGGCTGGTACCAGCAGGTTCCGATTGTGAAATCGATTGTCAGGTCGGTTTTTCCCAAAGCGATTTTCAACGAGTCAATCGCAGACATCGACACAGCCGAGTGGCTGAGCGGTCTGGGGGGGCAGCAGGCGGCTTCCGGATGCCGCAAAATCATCATCAGCTCGGAATTTCTGTGGGCCGCGCAGGCGATGCAGACTCACCTTAAATTTCACGGAGACACCGACGAGAACTTTACCTGTATCGAAGGTGTTGTCCGAAAAACGAAAGAGACGTTCAGCGCGTATGACGATGTAAAAATTGTCGTATATCTCAGAAGGCAGGACAGCTGGCTCGAATCGTTCTTCAACCAGCAGATCAAGATCGGTGCGGTGATTCCGGCAGAGGATGCGGTAATGGAGGTCAAAAACTACCTCCTCTATGCGAAAAACCTGAAACTGTGGGCGAAATATTTCGGGCAGGAGCAGGTGCTTGTGCGGTTCTACGAAGCTGCCGCTCCCGATATCATCGGCGATTTCTGCCGGGTTGCCGGCCTCGATGCAGATGCGCTGAACAGGCCTGCAGCCACCGGATCGGAGGCGGTAAACCCGAGTTTGTCGCCGCGGGCGGTGAGAATCATGCGGACTGCGATAGAACGGCAGCTCGACCCGGAATTGAGAGAGCGAATGCGTATCGTGCTGACCAACACATCGGCAGTAACGAACACCGGACCGAACCGGTCACGCTATGCCGTATTTTCCCGGTCGTTCCATGATTGTGTCCTCGATCAATACAGACAGGACACCGAAGAACTGGCGGCACTGTATCCAGGAGCGAAGCAGTACCTGGATAAAAAGGACGCGGAAAAGGAGCATCCGGTGGAACGCGGTAATGGGGATTCACACTGGGAAGAGCAGGCGGAACTGCTGATCGAGAAGCTGATGGCCGAGAACGGCGGACAGAGCGGGAAATGATGGAAAGAAAACGTATGCGCATCGGGTTCCTGCTGGGCTCACCGGATATAAACGGCGGAACCTACGTGATTTATGAGCACGGCTCGCACCTCAAAGAGCGCGGCCATGAGGTTTTCATGCTCACCAGAGAAGCGGTGACGCCGGATCGCTATCAGTGGCATCCGAAAGCGAAGACGCTCCGCTGGATGACGATGGAGGAGGCGGAGCAGACTGAATTTGACATCGTTTTTGCTACGTACTGGCAGAGCCCGTTCCTGCTGCCGCAGCTCACGGCGCGATACTACGCATATTTCGTACAGTCTATCGAATCGAGATTTTTCGAAGAGCCGGACCCGTCCCATCACAACAATCGCGACCTGGCCATCTGGAAAGCCTATTGCGAGTCGACGTATGCGCTCAATGTCCCGGTAATCACCGAAGCCGAATGGATCCGCAGTTACCTGTATGAAAACTACAACCGGGAGTCGTATCTGGTCAGAAACGGTATCAGAAAAGATATCTATCGCACGGACGGCCCGGCGATTGCCGGGCGGGAACCGGGCAAGCTCCGGGTACTGGTCGAGGGACCGGTGGACGTGTTCTACAAAAATGTTCCTAAATCGGTTGAACTCTGCAGGCAGGCCGGCGTCGACGAGCTCTGGCTGCTGACGTCCTCCGATATCGATTCCTTTGCAGGAGTGGACCGGGTTTTCTCCCGGGTGCCCATCCACGATACGCCTGCTATATACCGCTCCTGTGATGTCCTGGTCAAGTTGAGCTATGTTGAAGGGATGTTCGGCCCGCCGCTCGAGATATTTCACTGCGGCGGAACGGCGATTGTCTACGATGTTACCGGGCACGATGAATACATCGTGCACGACCACAACAGCTTGGTGGTGGCCAGAGATGATGACCAGCAGGTCGTGGAATGTCTCCGTGCCCTGAAAGAGGACCGGTCGCTGCTGCAGCGCCTGCAGGAAGGTGCGCTGGAGACGGCCGCGGGCTGGCCGGACTGGCGCGAGGCGGCGGCACAGTTTGAGGCGGCGCTGCTCGATATCTGTGCCGGCAGCCCGACCAGCAGAACCTATGTTCGTAAATGGGTTGAACGGCGCAACAACGAAAAGAAAGAGCAATACCACCTGAAAGAAATCGTGAAGTTTGCTGCCCGTGAAGAGGCGACCGGTACGGATGGCTACGATCGCCATAATTTTATCCAGGTATATCACAAGATAGACCGCGAGAAAATAGACCCTGAGCAGGTGCAGTGGTTCCATTACAACAGTGATGAGGACACAACGGTCACCGCAAATATGACCATTTCCGGGTTTCCGTTCTGGATACGAGTGGACCCCAGTGTCAGGTTTGGCGTGATTATCATCGACCGTATCCGCGTTACGAACGTGAATTCGAACCTTTCGGTCATGGAATTGAAAAATTCCAAGGATTTCGATTCGGTATATCTTGGCGGTACGATTAAAAAAGTGGGTCGCAGGGATAAAGCGGTATTTGTCTCCTTCGGTATCGATCCGTGGTTTTATCTCCCCCAGATAACGGAAGGGGCTGTCGGTGATGAACTGGAGGTTTCCATTTCGTTAAAAGAGATCGGCATGACCCAATATGCTAATCGGCACAACATGCAGGAATCACGGAAACAGGGCGGCAGGCAGGGAGGCCGGCTGAACAGACTCAAACGGTTCCTGCGAAAATGATGACCGGTAAGCTGCATACAACCAGATGCCTGTGTTCGGCGGTTCTGCTTATCAGCCTGCTGGTGCCGGCCGGACTGCATGCACGGCCGGTCAGTGTTATTTTCGATACGGATTTATCCTCGGACGTCGATGATGTCGGAGCAATAGCGGTGCTTCATGCGCTCGCTGACCAGCAGAAAGTTGACATACTCGGGATGATGATTTCTTCCGGAGATCCGTGGAGCGCATCCTGCGCCGATGTGCTCAATACCTGGTTCGGCCGCAAGAACATAGCCGTTGGAATTGTGACAGTGGACAGTGTTACCGACGAATCAAAATATACTGAAACAATCGCCTCTTCCTATGAGCGAAGCGGGAAGCACGCCGTCAATTCAATTGAGCTCTATCGCAAACTGCTCTCCGAAGCGCCGGACAACAGTGTCACCATCATTTCGGTCGGCTATTTAACGAACCTGGCTGCCCTGATTCAATCGCAAGCGGACGATATCAGTCGGCTCGAAGGCAGGCAGCTGGTGGAAAAAAAAGTAAAGCAGTTGGTCTGCATGGGAGGAACGTATCCATCCGGCAGAGAGTGGAATTTTTACCGTGACAGTCAGTCAACCGCGGCAGTCGTCAGCAGCTGGCCGGGACCTATTCTGTTCTGCGGGTATGAACAGGGCCGACCGGTGTTGACGGGAGCAGGCCTGAGAAATACGCCCAGAGAAAATCCGATCAGCCGGGCATACGAACTTTACAACGGTCTCACCAATCGTCCGAGCTGGGACCAGCTGACCGTGTTGATCGGCTCAGCGGGTGATCAACCGCTTGATGGCGTACCGGGGCTTTTTTCGGTAAACCGGGGCGTGAACGCGGTGGGGGACGACGGAAGCAACCGGTGGACACCGCAACCCGACGGACCCCATGGCTATGCAACATTCACGTTGCCTGCTGATCGGCTGGCGGAAAAGATTGAAGCGTTGATGGCATCGTCTGTAGAAAAAGCGGTCAACTCGGAATAGCAGCCTGCAATGCTAAAAAAAACAGCACTTTTCACCGGTCTTTTCATTGCCATTTTCATCTACTTCGTTTACGGCAGCGGCTGGTATGAGCCGGCAGAGCTGATCATCACCGGTTCGGCGGATGTCGACTCCTCCCTGACGGTACAGTGGGATTCAGGTGCAGGGTTCAATGCATACGAGGGGCGGATCTTTTCGTTTCTGCCGCACCACGGCAGTGTCTCCAGACCGCTATCGGTTTCCATATCCGGCGGCACCGAAAGAAACAGGAGATCGAAGGGCAGCCGGGTCATATTGTACGAACTGAGAGCCGATGACCACGGCGTGTATATTCCCCCGTCAGCGTTGACCGATGTATGGCACGTGCGCGGGCGAGGGTGGGTCTTCGATGAAGCCGGTTCCGCAATCAACCTCGATCTTACCGCGACACAGAACCTTTTGTTTTCATTCAAAACTTCCGGCCAGTCCGGAATCGCCCGAGTCTCGATCAACGGGACGGAAACATCCCACGACCTCTACCGGCGCAACTGGGAGGTGCTGTCTGCAGAGCTCGCTTTCTGGCTTGTCGATGAAGACGGTCATTTTACGGTGTCATGTAAATTGCCCAGATACGCAATCGATACGCTGGTCGTGAAAGGAACGCAGAATGTCTCTTTTTCATCGGTGATACTGAGCGAGAAGTCCGGAGCCGCTGATCTGGAATATGAACTGCGTGGTGACAACACGCTTACAATCGATACCCCCAACCGGGGCCTGAAACGATACTACCACCCGGTCCACCTCGTACTGCAGTGCCTGTTTGCTCTGCTGAGCGCTTCGATCCTGTTCGCCGCCGGCAGGTTCCTGTCCGGCAAGGGCGGCCTCACCCAGGTTTTCAGCAGACACCGGAACGAACTGCTGCTGTTCGCCGGCGGCTGTGCCGCATACGGTCTCTGGCTCCTGGCATTCTGGCCGGGAATCATGTCGGTCGATTCTCTGAATATCTGGCGGGCGGCGATTCTGCCGGAAGTAATGATCAACAATCATCCGTATATCAATGAGCTCTGGTATTTCTTTTTATCGCTGATCTGGAATAATATCGCTGTTGTACCGATCATGCAGATTATCCTGCTGTCGATGCTGATCGCCTGTACGCTGGGGTATATGATCCGTCAAGGAGTCAAGCGCCTGTTTATCATTCCGGTCTATCTGTTTTTCCTGGTCTCGGTTCCTATCGGCCTCTACAACATAACCTTGTGGAAAGACGTTCCGTTCGCGCTGCTTGTAATTCTGTGGGCGCTGGTGCCGACTTATCTGTATTTCAAGAAAAGGGCAGACCAGCGATTCCATGTGTCGATATTTTCCGGCATACTTCTGGGGCTGTCGTTTGTGTGCCTGATAACTTTCCGCCACAACGGTCTTGTCTACCTGTTTGTTATACCTGCATGTATGTTCGTGCTCGGCCTGATCAGGGTGCCGAAACCGGTTCTTGTACTGGGCTGCATGGCAATACCGATAATTGCATACCTGATCGTGTTTCCCCCTGCCCGGTTGAAAAGCGCGTCCTATTTTCACGATCTCAGCCGGACATACATACAGCAGATAAACAAAGAGTCGCTGGCAGACCGGCTCTTTGATTCAGTGATAAAATATCCCCGCCTGCTCGATATAAAAAAGAATCAGGAAAACAGCGATTTCTGGCATTACTACCTGCGGGATCGCTACGCCTACCGGTTCCTGAAGGATGTCGGATGGAGCGATGTCTATCCTTACGTGGATCCCCAGCAACGGCCGTTTTTGGAACTCAGAAAACTCGCTCTCAAGATCTACCCGATGTCACTTGAGTACCCGTGGCTCTATTTCAGCTGGTATCCGTTTGTTCTGCTCTACCTATTTCCATTGAGTCTCCTGCTGTGCCGGTGGTTTCCGCTGTCCGCTGTTTTTTCCACCGTTATCCTGGTGCAGGTTGCAGCCCTTCTGGTATTTGTCGGCACGACGAATTGGCGATATTACTATTTCATGTTGCTCGGAGGCTATTTCCTGCTGCCGGTTGTTCTTCTCGATTTCAGGTTTCTCCGTAACAAAGGTGACATCGGCTAACGTATGAAATTTTCAATTATCACACCCAATTTTAACGGGGCAGAGTACCTCGAGCAGACGATTATCAGTGTTCTGCACCAGCGGCGGTATGTCGACCTGGAATATATCCTGATTGACGGGGGGAGCACCGATGGATCCCGGGATATCATCGAAAAATACCGTGGAGAACTCGCCCACTGCATCATAGAAAATGACAGCGGCCCGGCCGATGCCATCAACAAGGGATTTGACCGCGCGACGGGAGATATCGTCGCCTGGCTCAACAGCGATGACGTTTATTTCCCGAATACACTCGCTCGAGTCAGAGATGCGTTTGCGGTAAGTCAAGAGGCTGCAATGTGTTTTGGCGGATGCATTATCGTGGATAATAACGGCAAAGAAATTCGGGACATGATAACAACGTTCAAGGAACTGTTCTTCCCGATCTCCAGCCGCTTCACCTACCAGTGCATCAACTATATTTCCCAGCCGGCTCTTTTTTTCAGAAAAGATGCAGTACAGCGTATCGGCACACTCAGGGAAGACATGGTGGCGGCATGGGATTACGAGTTTATACTGAGATTATGGCGTGAAGGTACGGCTGCACGGATTAAA
>Ga0180436_10000364_pt1 | contig 47243 bp, 21 predicted proteins | sample SS_ome_2_FD_132434 | JGI IMG/M metagenome (GOLD analysis project Ga0180436, IMG submission 132434) | Hypersaline lake sediment archaeal communities from the Salton Sea, California, USA - SS_3_S_2 metaG | ecosystem: Environmental > Aquatic > Non-marine Saline and Alkaline > Hypersaline >...
GCCGACGGCGGCACCTCGTAGGTCTGCTCCTGTCGAATCTCGTAGATCAGGGTCAGATCCAGTCCATCGCGGTTGATACGGCCTTTGGACTTGGCACGCAGCTCTTGCGAACCATCGTCCCCCTCGTAGCGCGCCAGGACGTCTTCCTGCGCGACCTCATCGCCATCCTCGACGAAGACTTCCCAGCCCTCAGGGATATCGTAACTCACCTTCTTGACCTGGCTATCTACCACCGTGACCTCGGCGAAGTCGCCATCACGGGCGATCTGAACCACACCACTGAAATCCGTGATCTCTGCCTCACCCTCGGGTGTCAACCGTGCTTCCAGTAGCTCCTCGACACGCGGGAGACCACTGGTGATGTCACCACTCCTGGAGGCAGTACCACCACTGTGGAAGGTTCGCAGCGTCAGCTGCGTACCCGGCTCACCGATCGACTGTGCGGAGACGATGCCGACGGCCGTCCCGATCTGGACCAGGCCGCCTCGACCAAGGTCGCGACCATAGCACAGTGCGCAGATGCCGTGATCCAGCTCGCACGTCATCGGAGATCGGACGAAGACGTCCTCGATACCCAGCTTCTGGATCACCTCGGCGGCATCCTCGATGATGATCTCATCCCGATCGACGATCACCTCGCCGGTCTTGGGATGGACGATGGGCGCGGCAGCCACGCGGCCGGGCAACCGGGACATCAGGTCCTGGCCACCGACGTTGTCACCACTACGAATCCAGATACCGGCGCGCGTGCCACAGTCGTGGGCATTGACGATGATGTCCTGCACCGTGTCGACTAGGCGGCGGGTCAGGTAGCCGGCACCGGCGGTACGCAGCGCCGTGTCGGCGAGGCCCTTGCGCGAACCATGTGTGGAGATGAAGTACTCGAGTGCCGTCAGACCCTCTCGCAGGTTAGAGCGGATCGGCAGCGGGATGATGCGACCCGAAGGATCGGCCATCAACCCACGCATACCCGACAGCTGCGAGATGGGTCCAAACCCGCCCTTCGAGGCGCCCGACTGCGCCATCACCGAGATGGGGCCGTACGGATCCAGCCGGCTTGCCACGGCGCGCGAGACGTTGTCACGAGCGCGCGACCATATCTCGACCGTGCGCGTATATTGCTCTTGCTCGGTCAGCAGACCACGGCGATACTGGCGCTCGATCTCGGAGACCTCCTGGGTGGCCTCACCCAAGATGGTCTGCTTCTCCTCGGGCACGGTGAGGTCATAGACAGAGATGGTCACACCTGAGACCGTGGCATACTCGAAGCCCAGTCGCTTGATGGCATCGGCGAACTCAACTGCGACTTCACGACCAACCCGGCGGTAGCACAGACCGATCAGATCGTTCAGCCCGCCCTTGTCCAGCGGCTCGTTGATCAGCCGCAGGGGATCCGGGACGATACGATTGAAGAGCGCACGACCGACCGTCGTCTCGGTCAGACCCTCGGGCGCGGGCAGCTCATCGTAGATTTGCGCAACCTTGATCTTGGCGTGCAGCCCCACATACCCCAGCCGGTAGGCCATCTCAACCTCGTTGAGGTCCGCGAAGGCCTTGCCGTCACCCTTGTCGCTGGCCGTGTCCATGGTCATGTAGTAGATGCCCATGCACATATCCTTGGACGGGCCAACCACGGGCTGTCCATCGGCAGGCTTGAGCAGGTTGCGGGTCGCCAGCATCAGCTTGCGCGCTTCCTCAACGGCCTTGCGCGAGAGAGGCACGTGCACGGCCATCTGGTCGCCGTCGAAGTCCGCGTTGAAGGCGGAACAAACCAGCGGATGCAGATGGATCGCCTTGCCCTCGACCAGCACCGGCTCGAAAGCCTGGATACCCAATCGGTGGAGCGTCGGCGCACGGTTGAGCATAACGGGACGGTCCTGGATAACCTCTTCCAACACCTCCCAGACCTCGGGGCGGTGACGCTCGATCAGGCGCTTGGCGGCCTTCACGTTGGTCGCGTAGTTGTACTCCACCAGCCGCTGGATGATGAAGGGACGGTAGAGCTCCAGCGCCATCATCTTGGGCAGACCGCACTGGTCCATCTTGAGGTGCGGGCCGACCACAATCACGGAGCGGCCGGAGTAGTCCACGCGCTTGCCCAGCAGGTTTCGGCGGAAGCGGCCCTTCTTGCCCTTGAGCATGTCGCTCAGCGACTTGAGCTGACGACGGCCTCGGCGGCTCATCGCCTTGCCGCGCTGGCTGTTGTCAATCAAGCTGTCCACAGCCTCCTGCAGCATGCGCTTCTCGTTATTGATGATCACCTCGGGCGCGCCCAGCTCGAGCAATCGCTTGAGCCGGTTGTTGCGGTTGATCACGCGGCGGTAGAGGTCGTTGAGGTCGGATGTAGCAAATCGTCCACCATCCAGCTGCACCATCGGGCGCAGCTCGGGCGGCAGCACGGGGAGCACCGTGAGGATCATCCACTCGGGCTTGTTGCGGCTCTGGCGGAGGGCCTCGACCACTGCCAAGCGACGCGTCGCTCGCTTGCGGCGCTGCGCCGAACGGCCATAGCGCACTTCGTGCCACAGCTTCTCTGAAATCTCCGGGAGGTTGAGCGTCTTGAGGATGTCGTAGACGGCCTCGGCACCCATACCCGCCTTGAAGACCTGGCCCCAGCGCTGGCGAAGATCGCGGTAGCGCTGCTCGTTGAAGAACTGCATCTCAGCCAAGCTGAGCAGCTCCTCACGCAGATCGGAGTAGTGGGTGTGGATGATGCCTATCTTCTCGGCAAGCTCCTCGCGGACCTGACCAATCTCTTCCTGCACATCCTCGGCCTGCGCGTCGACGCCGGCCTCCACGGGGCTCAGGGCCTCGGACTCACGCTGTCGAATCTCCTTCTCCAGCGCGTCAAGCGCGTCCTGCGCCACGGTATTGAGCACAGCGTAGTGATCACGGCTGATCACCTCGTCGGCGTCCACGATCACCGTGTCGGTGGGCGTGAACTTGATGGCCTCCGAAGCGGCGACACCCATCATACCTTCGAGCCGGTCCTGCAGTCGCCGCGCTTCAGATAGAACCTGCTCGGTGCGCTCGTTCAGCTCATCGTCCAGCTGCTCGCGGAACTTCTCCTGCGCAGCTTCCAGCTTCTGCTGGCGCTCAGCGACACGCCCTTCGAGCTCGCCGATGCGAGCGTCGGCCGCATCCTGCATACGAGCCACTCGGGCGGCGTCCTCGTCATCGATCCGCTTGAGGGCCCGCTGGCGCGCGTCCTCGTCGACCGTGACGACGATATACTGAGCGAAGTAAAGCACCCGATCCAGGTTGCGCTTGCTCAGGTCCAGCAAGACGCTGAGATGGCTCGGGATACGTCGTGTGTACCAAATGTGCGCGACCGGGGCGGCCAGTGTTATGTGCCCCATACGCTCGCGGCGGACGGAAGACCGTGTGACCTCCACGCCGCACTTGTCGCAGATGATCCCACGGTAGCGAATGCCCTTGTACTTGCCACAGTAGCACTGATAGTCGCGTGAAGGCCCGAAGATGGCTTCGCAGAAAAGCCCATCCTTCTCCGGACGGAGTCTACGGTAGTTGATCGTCTCGGGCTTCGTGACCTCGCCATAGGACCAGGAGAGTATGTCTTCTGGTGAGGCCAGGCTCAATCGGAGAACCCTAAACGTGCGTGCTTCCGTTACTCGTTCGTCACGGTTCATTCTTCCTCCCCAAGCGGAACGGGCCAGAGCGGCCCTAGAAGCAAAACGAGCATCTGAGCAAGCGGGTACTCAGTGCTCTAATCCCCACACAATTCGCAAGTCACCTAGCCGAGTCATTATAGCGTATCTCAACTAGATGTCAACAGCAATAGACAGGCAGCACAATCGCCTCGCAACGGAATCGTTTCGAGGCCTGCGATGCCTGTCTATCGAGTTGTTCGGGTCAACGAAGCCCTTGAGTCACCTCTTCTGGTCAAGACTGATCCAGACGTGACTGTACTATTAGTATACGGATTCCGCTCAGGTTGTCAATCCTCCCGTCCGCGCTATGATGGCCTCCACATCGGCAAGATCACCACGAGCGAAGACGGCCTGTGAAAACCCTGCGCGCGCTTCTCAAGACCATGCGACCCCAACAGTGGACGAAGAACGTCATCGTCTTCGCCGCGCTGGTCTTCGATGTCAAGCTCCTGGACCTGGCCTTAGCAGCTCGCACGGCAGCCGGTTTCGTCCTCTTCTGCCTGATCTCGGGCGTGGTCTACACGATCAACGATCTGGTGGACCTGGAGAAGGACCGCCATCACCCTCGCAAACAGCACCGGCCCCTACCCTCCGGGCAGCTCAACGCAGGTGCGGCGACCGCGGTCGCCGTGGTCCTGGGCGCCGGCTCGCTGGGCGCCGGGTTTGCGCTGGATGCCGGCTTCGGCGCCTACCTCACCGGATACCTGGTCCTGCAGCTGGCCTACTCATTCGTGCTCAAAAACGTCGTGCTGATCGATACGATGGCCATCGCGGCGGGTTTTGTCCTGCGCGTCGCCGCAGGCTCCCCCCTTGTGGGATCAGCCATCTCACCCTGGCTCTACCTCTGCACGGTACTGTTGGCCCTGTTCCTTGCCTTGTCGAAGCGCCGCGGCGAGCTGATCGCGCTGGGCGAGGACGCGGGACAACACCGTCCGATCCTCCTGCAGTACAACGTACCGCTCCTGGACCAGCTCATCGGAATGGTCACCTCGTCCATCATCCTCGCCTACGGCCTCTACACCTTCGCGGGCCTGAACATGCCGTCCGACTACAAAGCCATGCTCACGATCCCGTTTGTCATCTACGGGCTGTTCAGGTACCTCTATCTGATCCACATGCGACAGTGTACCCTCGCACCCGATGAGGTGCTGCTCTCGGATCGCCCCATGCAGGTCGACCTGCTGCTCTGGGGGCTCTCCTGGGTCATCATCCTCTATGTATAGCGGGGGGCAGGGGATAAACACGCGGCCCTTCGAGAGGTCTGCGCCGGGCAAGATCATCCTTTGCGGCGAGCACAGCGTGGTCTACGGTCGCCCGGCCGTTGGTGTCCCCGTCAGCACAGTGCGATCCACTGCCTGGGTGGCGTCTACCCCGTCCGGGTCAGGGCTCCGCATCGACGCGCTGGACCTACAGCAGTCGGCCTTGCTCGGCGATGCCGACGCCGACGATCCGCTGGCATTGTGCGCCCGACTGGTGCTCAAGTCGCTGTCCGCACAAGAGCCCGACGCGGTCCTCAAGGTGCACTCCGACCTCCCCATTGCCTCGGGAATGGGCAGCGGGGCATCGGTGGCAGCGGCAGCGGCAAGGGCGCTGAGCGCGTCTCTGGGGCACGAGCTCGCGCCGTCCGCCGTTAGCCGGATCACCCACGAGGTCGAGAAGATCCATCACGGGGTGCCCAGCGGGATCGACAACACCGTAATCGCCTGGGAGCGACCCGTCTACTTCGTCAAGGACTCCGCCCCCCAAACCTTCGCCATCCACACACCTTTCAAGCTGATCGTGGCCTACAGCGGCATCGCTAGCTCGACGAAGGCAGCCGTGACCGCTGTGCGACGCCGGTTCGAGGCCGCCGAGGGCTACTACAGCGTGCTCTTCGACTGCATCGGCGCCATCTCCACCGCCGCGCGGGACGCCGTCGAACAGGGCGCCATCCAGACGTTGGGCACGCTGCTCAACGAGAACCACGAGCTCTTGACCAAGATGGGCGTATCTCTGGCACAGCTCGATGAGCTTGTGGTAGCAGCCCGGCAGGCCGGCGCGATGGGGGCCAAACTAACGGGGTCTGGACAGGGCGGCAACATCATTGCCCTGGTCGACGAAGAGACCGTGGCCCCGGTCAGAGCAGCACTCGAAGGCGCCGGCGCGACCCGTATCTGGGAGGCCACCGTAGGATCATCCGATGCATGAGCCACGAGAGGCCGTGCCCATCCTCGTCAAGCTCGGTGGCTCCCTGATCACCGACAAGAGCCGCAGAAGCACTCCGCGCCCCGATGTGCTTGCGCGGCTGGCCGACGAGACCGAAGCGGCCCTCCGCCTATCCCCCTCGCTGCGCCTCATCCTTGGCCACGGGTCCGGATCCTTCGGGCATTGGGAAGCCAGCAAGCACCACACACGCGACGGCGTCGCCACCCCCGATGAGTGGCAGGGATTCGCACGCGTGAGCGCGGCGGCGCTGGCGCTCAATCGCATCGTGACGGGCGTCTTTTCGCAGGCAGGCGTGCCGGTCATGAGCCTCCAGCCGTCGGCACTGGGTCACGCGAGCGGAGGACAGATCACCCACTTCGAGGAGAGACCCATCCGGCTGGCGCTCGACCACGGCCTGGTCCCGCTGGTCTTCGGTGATGTAGCCTTCGACGACACGCAGGGCGGTACCATCCTGTCAACTGAGGACATCTTCGTCTACCTGGCATCGCGGTTCTCGGCCAAGTGGCTCCTATTGCTGGGCAACGCCCCGGGCGTGCTGGGTCGGGGAGGGGAGCCCGTTCCCCTGATCACACCCGAAAGCTACCCGAAGATGCAGCGCTACCTCAGCGGGTCGGAGAATATCGACGTGACTGGCGGGATGGGGGACAAGGTCGCGCAAGTGATCGCGTTGGTAGAGCGCTGCCCAGAGCTTCGCGTCCGCATCATGGGCGGCACGCATCCCGGCAGCCTACGGGAGGCGCTGACGGACCCAGCCGGCTATCCCCACGGCACCTGTATCCAGGCATCCGCAGTGCTAGCCTGAGGCCCGGATGAAAGCACGGACACGAAGGTCGCTCACCGGGTGGAAGGCTCAGGCCATCGTCCTGGCCCTTCTGCTGCTGGGCGCGGCCCTGCGCCTGCCGCAGATCGGCCGCACCCCGCCGGGGCTGTACCACGACGAAGCCCAGCACGGGATCGACGCGCTTGCCGTGCTGGACGGAGACATACCGCTCTACTTCGAAGCCAACAACGGCCGGGAGCCACTCTACATCTATCTGGTCAGCGCTGCCGTCGCGATCCTGGGCCGCACCCCGATGGCGATCCGACTGCCCGCGTGCTTCGTGGGCATCCTCACGCTGGCGGCGACCTATGATCTGACCAGGACGCTCTGGGACTGCAGGACAGCTCGCTGGGCGTTGGCCGTGCTGTCGGTCACGTTCTGGCACATCCACCTCAGCCGCGTGGGTTTCCGCGCCGTGCTACTGCCACTCTTCACCGCTCTGGCACTGTCGCAGGCAGCCAAGGGCGTGCGGCGTGACCACCCCCGCCACTGGATCGCCGCCGGCGTGCTCTACGGCGCCAGTTGGTACAGCTATATGGCGGCGCGGTTCACGCCAGTGGCCATCGTCGCGGTGGCGGCCTATGCCCTCCTGCTACACCGGAACCGCGCGAGGGACCACCTTCGCGGACAACCAACGTGGCGCGTTGGCGCCGTCCTAGCGTGCGCGGCAGCCCTCGTCGTCCTGCTCCCGTTGGGCATCACCACCCTGTTGCATCCCGAGGTCGTGCTTGCGCGCACGGGCCAGGTCTCGGTCTTCAGCGCGTCGATCAACCAAGGATATCTCTGGCGGACACTGGGCGAGCACGCCCTCAGGACTCTGGGCATGTTCACGCTACGCGGCGACCGCATCTGGCGCCACAACCTTGCGTGGCGACCGGTATGGGAGCCGGCCCTGGCACTAGCCTTCCTCTACGGTCTGGGCGTGAGCCTGGCAAGACTGCGCCGCGACGCCGGAGCAGCGGTCACCGTGATCTGGATGGCCGTGATGGCACTGCCGACGCTCCTGGCCGAGGATGCGCCACACTTCTTGCGAGGCGTGGGCGTCCTGCCAACGGCGGCACTCCTGCCCGCCCTGGGGCTGAGTCGGCTTGGCGACCGGCTGCGTCATTGGGGGCGCTCGCGCGCAACCGTCCCGGCCATCGCCGCCCTAGCATCGACCGTGCCTCTGCTACTCTGGGGCATCGGGCTCTGCAGCACGGTCTACGACTACTTTGTGCGATTCCAGGCAGCCCCCCTCACCTATCACTGGTTCGAGGGCGGCCCTGTTGAGCTGGCAGGACAGATCAACGCGTTCCGCGGCGCGGGCTGGGACGGCTCGAGGATGGGCACGGCGGCGCGCGACGACACCAGTGTCTACATCGACTCGAAGCTGTGGGAAAGTTGGACAGCCCTCCCCTATCTGGTGCCGGAGACGGCCACCCGCCCTCTGCCGGTGCAGACGGAACCCGCTGCCCGCAGCCTCTTTGTCGTCTGGCCCTACCGCGAGTGGGAACCGGACGTCCTGCCTCACATCGCCCGCCCCGCCTACCTGCAAGTGACGCGGGGTCCGAACGCCCAGGGAGACCTCGATCCAGAGCCCTTCAGCATCGCCACGTTGATCCAGGCCGAGCCGCGGCCCGAGGTGCCTGCACCAATCGGGCGCTTCGAGGCGGGCGTTGTCCTGCGCGCGGCCCTGGTCAGGCCATTGGCGTCGGGAGCCCGTGTCCTCCTCTGGTGGGAGACCGAGGCGCCGATCGCCGACGCCTACACCGTCTTTGTACACTACGAGCGCAACGGCGCGCGCATCGCGCAGCACGACGGCGCGCCAGGATATGGCCATCTGGGCACGGCGGCCTGGCAGGTGGGGGATCTCGTGCTGGACGAGCACCCGCTGCCCGATGTCGCACCCGAACCGACCCGCGACACGCTGCGCGTGGGGCTCTACAATCCGGCGACGGGCAACGGTCTGGCCCTCCTCAACGCCGACGGCACCTTCCACGCCGACGCCGCAACGCTCCCCGTGGTGCTCGCTGGGCCGTGACCGGCCCGCGCGCTGACGGCACCCGGAGGACCGTCACACACTCATCGCTGACGGCGGCGCTGGTGATCTTGGTGGCGCTGACCGCGGCCGCCCCGCTGTGGGGCCCCGGGATCATCAACACCCGAGGCGGCGGAGACAGCCCGTTCCTGATCCAGCGCACGATGGATCTTGCCGAGAATTTCAGGCACGGCATCTTTCCCCCGCGGTGGATGTCCCATGCCGCCTACGACCTAGGCTATCCGTTCTTCAACCACTATGCAGCGCTCCCCTACTACCTCAGCGCCGGGCTGACGGCAGCCGGCACAAACGCTCTCACTGCGATCCAGGCGACGCAAACGCTGGGTTTCCTGCTGGCAGCGTTGGCAATGTACGGCTGGTCTGGGCAGGTTCTGAGGAGCCGCGCCGCACGCCTGGTCGCAGTAGCCGCGTACACCTTCGCGCCGTTCCATATGGTAAACGTCTACGTGCGCGGCGACTCGCTGTCGGAGTTCTACGCCTTTGTGTGGTATCCGCTGATCCTGTGGGCGCTGGACAGGGGGGTGCGACGTCCCACCCTAGCCCGCGTCACAGTGTCGGCGGCGGCGTACGGCGCACTGATTCTGACGCACAACGTCTCCGCCGTGCTGTTCTCTCCCTTTGCGCTGCTGTACGGCTTGCTCCGCGTCTTCCGACTGGCGCCGCCCACATCCACAGGGAGCCTATGGACACGCGCTAGGCAGGTCGCCCTGCACGCGCCGACACTCAGGCGGACTGCGGCGGTAGCAAGCTCGTTCCTGATCGGCATCATCCTCACCGCTTGGTTCTGGCTACCGGCCGTCGCAGAGACCACCTACGGCCAGCTGGGGCCTGAATTCACCGAGGGCTACTTCCACTACAGCAATCACTTCCGGGGTGCGGGGCTGGTGCAGCCCTCGGCCGCCTTTAACTACAGCATTGCCACAACGGTCGAGGCGGCCGGCCCCTTCTCGATGGGCCTCATCCAGGCAGGGCTAGCGGCCGCGGGCGCCAGCGTCCTCATTGCAGCAGCCTTGCGGAAGGACTGCCTCGCCGATCGCCGGGTCCCGAACCTCGGCCTGGCCCTCATGCTGGCCATCGCGACGTTGATGATCACGCCCCTCTCGGTCCCTCTCTGGGACACCATCCCGCTGCTGGCGATCACCCAGTTCCCCTGGCGCTTCCTCTCGGTGCAGGCGCTCTTCACAGCCATCGTGAGCGGCGCCCTGGGCGAGCACACTCTGTGGACTGAAACTGCGGGATCAGCAAGTGGGCGTGTCCGTTCAGCCATAGCCGTCCTCACCGCGGCAATCTCGATCACGCTGATCGCCGCCGGCGCGATGATCAACCTGTCGCCCGAGCGGCTGGTGATCGGGCCCGAGGACCTCGGGTGGGAGACGCTGCGGCGGTATGAGAGCTTCACCGGGAACATCGGCACCACCATCCGGTATGAGTATCTCCCGGCAGACGTGGTGCCTCGACTCTACACGTCCGAGGCCGTCATCGACGGCGTTGGACGGCCTATCGCAGACGGCGGCGAGGTCACGGCGGCAGAGCTGATCTGGCGCACGCCGGTGCGCCAACGGTGGCGCGTGACGCTGGCCGGCGACGGGGCGCCCGTCGCCTTCCCGGTCAATTGGTGGCCCGGCTGGCAAGCCACCGTGGACGGGCGCCGCGTGGAGACAGCACCGATGCCGGGGTCGGGAAGGCTCACCGTCACGCTCCCCGGCGGCCACCACGAGGTCATGCTGCGCTTGGGTAGCACCCCGCTGCGAAGCGCCGCAGCCGGCGTCTCGCTAGGGTGTCTCGCCGCGCTGGTGGTCGGGCTGGCCCTGAACCCGGCCAGGCGAGCGGCCTGGCCGTCCTGGGCGCGGAGATTTGGCTGCGGCGCGGTCCTCCTGGTTCTGTCGTTCATAGGGCCGCTGGCGCTGCAGCGGCCACCGGAGGGCGACGCCGTCTTCTTCGACTTTCAGTCCATGCCCTATCCGCATCAGGGCCCCGTCATCGTCGCCGACGGCGTACTGTCAACTGTCGAGACATCGCCGAACGCGGCCGGACCTGGCGACGTTGTGACCATCGAGCTGGTGTGGGAGCAGCGTCCATCAGAGCCGGTGACGGTGACAGCCCAGCTCGTCTCACCGGCATTGCCCCGCCACGGCGTGGACTACGTCCTGGCAGAGGTCTCCGCGCCGGTCACAACAGGAGCGCCGATGCGTATGGTCCTGCCCGACGACGTGGCCCGAGGCGAGCTTTTGGTGCGGCTCCTGCTGAGGGATAGACGGGGCACCGTGGCCGCGACGACGCTGAGCGGCGAGACGATGGGCGATCTCTATGTGGGTCACATGGATGTGCCCACGGGGCCCTCCCTCCGCCCCGACGCCCCGGTGCTGCGCGCCTACCGGGACCTCGTGCTCCACACCGTGGAGGCCCACCAACCCTCATCGGGAGTCCTCGCGGCTAAGATGACGTGGTCTACATCCGGAACGCCACGCAACTGGCGTCTATCGCTACGGCTCCTGGATGCCATGGGTCGCTTGGTGGTCCAGCAAGATCACCAGCCCGGCTACGGGTACCTGCCGACCACGATGTGGCACGCGGGCGAATTGGTGGCCGATCGCGCCTACTTGCCGCTGCCCGAGGGCCTGGCGCCGGGTGACTACACGCTTCAGGTCATCACCTATCTTCAGGCAACCGGCGACGGCGGCGGCGAGCACGCGGTCCCGGTCTCTCTGGACAGCCCGACGCTCTACGATCTGCGCGATGCCTGCTGTGAGCAGACACGCAAGGGCGCCGCGATCCAGTGCCAGGCGGGTGACGTTGCCCTGCTGGGCCTGGATCATCCCGCCTCGATCACCGAGGGCGATGATGTGACGATCGAGGGTGAATGGAACGCGCTACTGGCACCCGGTACGAGCTTTGACACGCGCTGGGTCCTCGTTGCGGGGGATGGCGCGGTCGTGGCCGAGGCGGAGGGCCCTCTCGCGCCGGGCAGCGACACCGCCCGGTGGCCGAGGTTTACGTGGGTGCTGTCGAGTGTGCCGATGAACCTGCCCAGCCGTCTGCCCGCCGGCACCTACGGCGTGCAGCTCGAGATGGTCGACGAAGATGGGCGCGTCGTGCAGTGCGGCGAGGTCAGTGCAATCGAGGTAAAACCACGCCCAAGACGGTTCGAGGCGCCCGACCCGGATCACGTTCAGAGGGCAGCATTTGCGGGCACGATCAGTCTGTTGGGCTACGACCTGACACAGGACGGCGAGCGGCTCCACCTGACGCTTTGGTGGCGCGCGGAACGGACATCATCGCAGGATCTGAAGCGCTTCGTCCACCTGGTCGATCCGGAGACGCAGGCCATCGTCGCTCAGGACGACGCGATGCCGCGCAACTGGACCTATCCCACGACGTGGTGGCTGCCCGGGGAGGTGGTCAGCGAGACGGTGTCGCTGGGCCTGGCGGACGTGAGACCGGGGAGCTACAGGCTGGCCGTGGGCTGGTACGATCCGGCGACGATGGACCGGTTGCCGGTGACCACGGCACCGGAGGGCGCGACGGTCGACCGGGTGTCTCTCCACGATGTCGTGACCGTCCGGTAGCGAGAGCCTGTCCGAAGCCGAGGACCATCGGGTGCCCCGAGCCCCAACATCGTCTATAATGTGCGGAGGCGCCCGGCCGAAGGCCGGGGCCTCCTTCTAGATCAGACTACCCGGACGGATCAGAACAGACCGATGCCCAACGCAACCTTTCACTTTCCACCCAGCTTTAGGTGGGGTGTGGCCACGGCGTCCCACCAGGTTGAGGGGCACAACACGAACAACCAGTGGTGGGCGTGGGAACACCAGCCCGGGCGCATCGCCGAGGGACACACGTCGGGTGCGGCCTGCGGTTGGTGGCAGAACGCCGAGGAGGACTTCGATCGCGCGGCAGCGCTGGGGGTGACCTCGCTGCGTCTATCCGTCGAGTGGAGCCGCGTCGAGGTCGCGCCGGGACAGATCGATACGGCAGCCCTGGACCGCTATCGCGGGATGCTCCGGGCGCTGCGGGACCGCGACATCGAGCCCATGGTCACGCTCCACCACTTCTCCGACCCGCTCTGGCTGGCGCAGGCGGGTGGGTGGACCAATCCCGATGTCGTCGCCTACTTCGCCAGGTATGTCGACCAGGTGGTCCAGGCGTTGGGAGATCTGGCGACCCTGTGGTGCACGATCAACGAGCCGAATGTGTACGCCACGCAGGGCTACGTCTTGGGCGAGTTCCCGCCGGGCGCCCACAGTGTCAGAGCCGCTGCCGTGGTGCTCCGCACCATGCTCAAGGCGCACGGGGAAGCGTACCGCACCATCCACGCACGGCAAGCGGAGGCCCAGGTGGGGCTGGCGCACAACATGCGCTTCTTCGACCCCGCCAATCCGAAACGCATCGGCGACCGAGCTATCGCCTGGCTGCAGGACCTCTGGTTCAACCGCACAACACTGTCGGCGGTGTCGCGAGGCTGGTGGCTGCCGCCGCTGGGGTTCGGCCCTGCCCTTGACGTGCGCCGAACGCTTGACTGGTTCGGCCTCAACTACTACACCCGGGACCTGGTGACCTTTGACCGAACTGGGGACCGCGCCGGCATCGGCCGCACGCTCCACGACGAGTCAGCCGAACTCCTGGACGGCGGCTATGGCGAGCTCTATCCCAAGGGCATGTCCCGCGCTATCAGGCAGCTCGCGCGGCTGAAGCTGCCCATCCACATCACGGAAAACGGTGTTCCGGACGAGGACGACGACCAACGGCCCCGCGCCCTGCTCCTCCACCTCCACCAGGTGTGGCGGATGCTCCAGAACAACATACCCGTGAAGAGCTACTATCACTGGACGCTGGTCGACAACTTCGAATGGGCCGAGGGATGGACATTGCCCTTCGGCCTGATCCAACTCGATCCCCAGACCCAGGAACGGACACCGAGGCCGAGCAGCGATCTGTACGGGGCCATTGCTCACGCCAATGCGATCACGCCGGAGCTGCTGGACGCCTATGCGCCGGAGCTCCGTCCGATCCTACTGCCCGGCTAAGACGGCGCGCCCGAGCGAGACGACCAGAATGAAGACGACAGACCTGGACTACAACCTGCCCAAAGAGCTGATCGCTCAGGAACCTCTGGCAGACCGCGATCAGTCGCGACTTCTGGTCCTACATCGGGAAACGGGCCGCATCGAGCACCGCACCTTTGGCGACGTGGCCGCGTACCTGGGCGCCGGCGATCTGCTGGTGGCCAATGAGAGCCGCGTTATCCCCGCGCGCATGTACGCGCACAAGGCGGATAGCGGGGGCAAGGTCGAACTCCTGTTGCTCCGCAAGACCGGCGAGACGCAGTGGATAGGGTTGGCGGGCGGCGCTCGCACGCGTCCCGGCACGCGGCTGCGTATGGACACCCCAACCGGCCCGTCGGACCTGACCGCGGAGATCGTGGAGGCGGGAAAGCGCGGACAGCGGGTGATCGCGTTCTCCGAGCCCGTCGAGGCACACTTTGAGGAGCTGGGGCACGTCCCGCTGCCGCCCTACATCCACCGGCGCCTGGATGACCCGGAGCGTTACCAGACCGTCTATGCCCGGTCTCCCGGCAGCGCCGCGGCACCGACCGCAGGACTCCACTTCACAGGCGACCTGATCCTGGCACTCCGCAACGATGGCGTGAGGATGGACTTCGTGACGCTGCACGTGGGGCTAGACACCTTCCGCCCCATCACAGAGGACACGATCGAGGAACACGCAATCCACCGCGAGTGGTGCCGACTCTCCCCGGCGACCGCCGAGGCGATCAACCGGACCAAGGTGCTGGGGAGACGCGTCGTTGGTGTGGGAACGACCAGTGTCCGCGTGCTCGAGACCGCGGCTCGACAGGGATTGCTCCAGACCCCCGACGGTACCTGTCCCTGGCGACCGGTGTCGCCCTTCGAGGGGTTCACGGACCTCTACATCACGCCGGGCTTCAGCTTCCGCGCGGTCGACGCCCTCATCACCAACTTCCACCTTCCGCAGAGCACGCTCCTGGCCCTGGTGATGGCCTTTGCCGGCGAACAGAACATCCGGCGTGCGTACCAAGCGGCGATCGACGAGCGCTACCGCTTCTTCTCCTTCGGCGACGCGATGCTGATCATCTAGAGGATCCGAGCCGATGCCAGGACCCACCACAGATGCCTATCGGGAATACGCCGGCAACCTGCACGTGCACTCCGTCTATTCGGATGGGACGGCGACCTACCCGGAGATCGCGACCGCGGCCCGGGAAGCGGGCCTAGATTTCGTCATTGTGACCGACCACAACGTCAAGCCAGAGGGGTTGGAGGGCTACCGCGCCTCGGTTCTGATGCTCTCGGGCGAGGAAATCCACGACGTACGCCGTCAACCGCAGGCCAACCACCTCCTGGTCTACGGGGCAGGTCAGGACCTGGCGCCGTACTCATTCGGTAGCTCGCAGGGCCTGATCGAGGCTGCGCGGGGGCGCAATGGCATCTGCTACATCGCGCACCCGGTCGAGAAATCCGGCCCGGTCAGGATGGGCCTCGCCGCGATCCCGTGGACAACCTGGCCGGCAGACGGCATCTGCGGCATAGAGCTGTGGAACTACATGTCCGAGTTCAAGGGACTTCTGTGGTCCAAAGCCGTCGCCCCCTTCTATGCGTTCCTCCCAGAGGCCGGCATCCGCGGGCCCTACCGGGCCACGCTGCGTCTGTGGGACGAGCTGCTGGCACAGGGACTCAGAATCGCGGCCATCGGCGGCGCCGACGCTCACAGCACGACCTACAGAATGGGACCGGTGACGCGCACCATCTTCCCCTACGCCTACCTCTTCCGGTGCGTCAACACCCACATCCTGACCAAATCGCCGCTGACCGGCGAGGCGGAAGGTGACAGACAGCTGATCTACGAGGCCCTGCGAGCCGGCAGAACCTGGGTCGGCTATGATCTACCCCACACAACACGTGGGTTCCGCTGTGTGGCGCAGAGCGGCTCATCGTCAGCCGCACCGGGTGAGGAACTGCGGCGGCTAGGGGCGCTGGTCATCAACGTGACCCTGCCGGCCAAGGGGGACATCCGCCTTCTGCGGGACGGCAAGGTGATCCAGCGTGTCGTCGGTCAGGGTCTGAGGCACACGTCAGAGGAGGCCGGCGTCTACCGCGTGGAGGTCTATCGGCGATTCCGCGGGCGTCGTGTCGGCTGGATCTTTGCCAGCCCAATCTACGTATCGTAACCTCACAGAGAGACAGGGAGGCCGCGGTATCGCGGCCTCCCTGTCTCCTGCAACCTCTGACGTAGGGTGACTAGACCAGATCGGCACCAGGTCCGCTGGTGAAGAAGTTCTCGTTGATCGCCAGATAGTCGGCGTACTCGTCGGGGAGTTCCTCATCCATGAAGATCGCCTCGTTGGGGCACTCCGCCGCACACGCCCCGCAGTCGATGCAGGTCTCGGGATTGATGAAGAAGTACTTCCAATCGCTGTCGTCATCGACGAAGTGGATCGAATCAGTCGGGCACACATCTGCACAGAGACCAGCGCGCTCACAGAGTGGGGTGATCACATACGTCATGAGAAGCCTCCTTGGATGTCACATGAGATAAGTTGACCATCCGCCGCCAATGGCGCAACGCCCCGGCGGCTCATCGGCCACATTGTAGGCGCACCCGGGCACGTGTCAATACGGGTGGCGCAGGTGTCATTCCTTGCTCACGCCCACGCGGTCCAGTGCCGCGGTGACATCCCGCAGCAGCTGCTGCTGATCGAAGAGCCCCTTCTGGAGCAGCGCCTCGACGCCGCTCTGCAGGCGCGTCTGCTCCGCCTGACCCAGTTCCTTGGCCGTCACCACCACCACAGGTATGCTCCGCGTGGCTTGATCGCGCTTGAGGTGCTCCAAGACGGCGAAGCCATCGACATCGGGCATCATCAGGTCCAAGACAACGAGGCTCGGTGTCTCGCGACTGATGTACTCGATCGCCTGGGCTCCCCCATCCGCCTCAACGACCTCGTACTGGGCGCTCTGCAGGATGCGGCGCAGCAGTTTCCGGTCGTCAGCATTGTCATCGACGACCAGGACGTGGCCCCCGCTGCCGTCATCCGTGACGTGGCTCAGCGCCTCCATCAACCGCTGCTCGGAGATGGGCTTGCGCAGGTAGTCGGCCACGCCGACGCTTAGCCCACGGTCCTGGTCCTCCATCACCGAGCAGATAATGATGGGTATCTCCGCCGTCTCCGGGTTGGACTTGAGCTCCTGGATGATCGTCCACCCGTCGATGCCGGGCATGACCACGTCGAGCGTAATCGCGTAGGGCTTGAGGCGCGCAGCCTCCTCCACGACGCGCTCGCCGCGCGTCAATCCGAAGACGCGGTAGCCCTGCTGGTCCAGGTATCGGCGGAAGAGCGTGATGACGCTGGGATCGTCGTCGACAGCCAGGACCACACGGCTCCGTCCGGCATCGCCGCGTTGCTCTGAGACCCCGGCCTCATCCACAGAGTCCGGCCCACCGATGGGCAGTGAGAAGCAGAAAGTAGTTCCCTCGCCGACCACGGACTTCTGGATCCACATATCACCACCGTGCATGCGCACGAACTCCCGGCTGAGGGGCACGCCCAGGCCCGTGCCCTGATAACGACGCGTGGAGCTGGAGTCGACCTGCTCGAACTGCTCAAAGACCGCGTGGATGCGGTCGGACGGGATGCCGATACCCGTGTCCTGCACGCTGACGATCACCTGGTAGTCGTCGTGGGTCGCCGAGATGCTGATCGAGCCCTCATCGGTGAACTTGCCGGCATTGCCCAGCAGGTTCGTGAGGACCTGGCGGATACGGCGCGCGTCGACGATGACCTCGGGCAAGTCCTCCGGCACATCGGTGAGCAGCTTGATCGGTTTGTCCTTGACAAAACCCATCGCGGTGGACATCACGCTCGTGATCATTTCGCCCAGGTCGGTGGGCTCGAAGACGGCTTCCATCTTGCCGGCGTTGATCTTGGAGATATCCAGGATGTCGTTGATGAGGTTAAGCAGGTGGCGCCCACTGTCGTAGATCGCAGTGAGGTCGGTCTGCTGCATATCCGAGAGCGGTCCGTCGATGCCCTTGAGCATAACGCGCGAGAAGCCGATGATGGAGTTCAGCGGCGTCCGCAGCTCGTGGGACATGTTGGCCATGAACTGGTTCTTGAGGTCATCGACCTCCTTGAGCTTCTCCGCCGTCTCCTGAGCGTCGCGGTAGAGGCTGGCCGTCTCCAGTGCGACGCCGACATTGGTGCTGGCGGTCAGCATGAACTCGCGCTCTAGGTCGCTGATGGGCTCGTGACCCTCGGGGCGTCCGAGGACCATCGTACCGTAGACGGTATCACGGGAGACCAGCGGGACGCCATACCCCTCGACGGGAGGCGCGGCAAGAGGCCGCCGGATGCCGCTGATGGCGTGCGGATCGTCGAACTTCACATCGAATGCCTGCTGGTCGGTGATGGACCCGTCGACGAGGTCCATCGCCTGCCGGCTGACCCGGAAGAGCTCGCCATCGCCTGCGAGGAGCTCGCCGCCGGCGTCGTGGACCGAGACGGGCACCGGAGAGGCCCCATCCCATCCCCATACCAGGACCGGCATCTCCATCCGCTCGGCGATGACCCGCGCCACGTCAACAAGGATGGTGTTCTGATCCAGCGAACTGGAGGCCGTCTGGAGCACCTGATTGAGGATGTCACGCCGCTCGGCCTGCTCTTGGGTGACCTCAACAAGGCTGATGTTCTCCAGTGCCACAAAGGCCTGCCGCGCCACGTTCTCATAGAAGCTGATCTCAGCCGTCGAGAACTCACGGGCATTGTGGCTGTGCACCATGATCGTGCCGTACTGCACATCACGGACCTTGAGCTGGAAGGCCGCGGTGGCCCGTAGGCCAAGCTCGGTACAAGTCCTGCGGATCACCTCGCCCACCATAGGGTCCTGCGCGATGTTGGGCGTGACGAAACGGTCATCCGCACGAAGCGTCCCATAGAACTGGCGAATCTCATCGAGCCGGAACGACGACAGCGGGAACTCATTGCCCTCGCGGTTCCAGGCGGCGACCACACGCATGTCGGTGGGTGCTATGCCGCCGGGCCGGGCCGGCTCCGGCTCGAGCAGAGTCGCCACCACCCAATCGGGCTCGGAGCGCTGCGAGATACCATCGACGGCTGCGTGAAGGACAGATTCCGCGTCGCGAGCGTCGGTGATTTGCTGAGCGATTCGGTAGAGCATCCGGGTCTCTTGCAGAGACTCCTGAGAGCGTTGATAGAGGTTGGTGCTCTCGATAACGTTGGCCAGCTGGTTGACCATCAGGGCCAGCGTGGCGACATCGTCCTGGGTAAATGCGAACCGTTTGTCGCTCTGGAGTGTGATGACGCCGTTGATCTGCCCGCGACTGACGAGAGGGAAGGCGACCGCCGACCTCATATCGGGCAGCAACGGGTTCTCGATATTGGCTGCGGTCGCATCGATATCCATGGCGACGATCTGCGTCCTCTGTTGGACGCACCGCCCGACCATGCTCCCGCTGCCCACCTGCACACGGTGTCCCATCGACATAAGTCGTTGCCCGGCATCGCCGGTGCCGGCCTGCAGGACCGCCCACTGTCCCAGCTCGTCGGTGAGGAAGATGCCCGCGAAGTAGAGGCCAAAGCGGTCTCCAAGGAAGTCAACCGACTCCTGCAGCAGGGACTCCCGATCCGAAAGGGATGTGGTCAGGTTGGCCAGCTCAACGGCCACAGCCTGGCGCGCGATCCGATCCTGTGATGCCTGGAAGAGCTGACGGTTGGAGAGAACGACCGCGGCCTGGTCGAGGATCGTGCGGTAGAGCCGCAGATCCTCATCGGACATCGGGTGCGGATGTTGGAACCGGACCTGCAGCGTTCCGATCCGCTCGGTGGTGCCCACGCCGGTGGAGAGGGCTGCGGCGACGAAGGCGCCGACACCATCACCCAGATAGGCCTGCCGCATCTCGTCGCTCAACCGCTCGTCCAGATTCACGTCCTCGCAGACGAGAATCTGCTCCTTACTCAGCAACGCCAGCGCCGCAATCTCGGTGACACGCAGCCGCGTGCCCACCTGCTGTGCCGGTAGACCGAAGACCGACGAGAGCGATGCCGCAATCTCCAGCCACTCGCGCTCGGCGCCGGACTGGGGGTCCACAATGTAGAGACCGATCTCCGCCCGGGCCGCGGCATCGGGGAACGCGTGACGCGCCATCACCTCGAGGACATCGGACGCATCCACGGCCTCGGCCAGGTCACTGGTGGCCTCGTAGAGCCTGCGCGACTCCTCAGCACTGGCCTGTGCCACGCTGAGAAGGTTGCCTCGCTCGATGGCGGAGGCGACCTGCGACGCGACCTGTTGAAGGATGGGCATCAGCCCCGGCCTGGCGAAGGCGCCAACCTGCGCACTGCCCAGCTCCATCGCTCCCAGGGTCCGCTGACCGAGCCGAAGCGGCAGGATCAGCCGGGACAACACACCGGCAGCGGACAGCCCATCGTCCTCGGGGAAGAGCGGGCTCAACCTCAGGTCCTCCACCGCCGAGACGGACTGGTTGGCGATGGCCCAGGCGAAGCCTGAGTCATCCCACCCGTGCTCGCCGGTCACAGTTGTCAACGCGCCGTTGTCGTAGATCCCGCTTGCGACGCCCTCGCCACCCAGCAAGGTCAACGAACTCCCAGCGCCGCCATAGCCCACCAGGGTGAGCTGGTTGAGAGAGACGAAATCTTTGAGTTGGCCGAAGAGCTCGCCGCGAGCCGCGACAACATCGTTGGTCGCATTAAGGAGCGCGGAGACCTCCTGAAGGAACTCCAACTCGGACTCGCGCTGCTGCGCCTCACGGAGGGACCGTTGTGATCGATCGATCAGCAGTCGGTTCTCCAGCGCCAGCTCCAGCTGCTCCCTCACCGCGTCCAGGACCGTGATCTGATCCTCGGACCAGTCCACGGCGGCGCCCGGCTCCTCGAAGCGCATCAAACCAACGGGCTCGCCGCGAATCTCCAGGCTTTGGAGCAGGGCAGCACCATCGCCCCCCTCCACGCCGGTCTGGGCAACAGGCCCAAACGGCTCGCCAGCAGGCGGGAGATCCAGGTGCTCAAAGCCCATCAGCGGCGTCACCTGACTGAGGTCGTAGCTATAGCCGACGACGTCCTGGCGGTCGACGTACTCGTCCCACATATCCATCGCATAGCGCTGTTGAAGTCGCTGGAGCTCGCCGATATTGACCTGGCTCTTCTCGTAGAGCTGGGCGTTCACGACTGAGTTGGCCAGCTGGTCGGCGAGCGTCGCGAGGGTGATGATGTCGTCCTTGGACAGCCGCTCCCCCGCCTCCAATTGCACCACCATCGACCCCAGGATCTCGCCCTGTCCGATCAACGGAAAGGCCACCTCGGTGTGGGCCCTCGGCAGGTACCCGGCGCCGACGAGCTGCACCGTGCCGTCGGTGGCCGAGACCTGCACCGTGTCGCGGTCGAGCACACACCGTCCGACGGCAGAGACGTCGTCCACGGGCAGCCGGTAGCCATCCACCATCATTTTCTGACCCGCCGGGCCACTGCCGGCCCGCAGGAACGCCCACTGGTTGGAGTCGTCGAGCAGCAGCATGCCCACGAAACAGAATCCGAACCGCTGTGAGACCAACTCCACACTCTGTGACAGGAGCCGGTCCTGATCCAGATAGGATGACATTGTTCGGGAAATCTCGGAGGCGGTGGCCAGGTAGGCGGCCCGCCGCTCCAGCTCCGAGACCAGGAACTGCCGATCCAGGGCGGATGCCACTTGGTCGAAGAGCGTGCGAGCGAAGACAAGCACAGCCTCATCAGCCAGGTGCCCTAGCGGGTGGGGCCCAAAAAGGGCCAGCACACCCCGGTTCTGCCCCCGAATCACCAGTGGCGCAGCGACCGTGCTGCGGTTGTCGCCCGCCAGCATGGACTCACGCATCTCATCAGGCATGGCGCACGCCGGATCGGCGAGGTCCTCGCAGACCAAAACCTGGTTGGGGTCCTCGAAGAACCACCGATAGACCTCGTCGCTGAAAGCGATGCCGCTCTCATGGTGCGCAACGTCGTCTCCGGTGCGCCGACTCAGACCGTACACGTCCATCGCCGTCGGGCGATTCAAGGAACTGTCAGCATCTCCCGGAGTTGCCGCGTTCCCATCGTCCCAGCGGGTGAAGACGCGCAGCGAGGCGCCGTCCATCTCGAGGAAGGAGGCGACATCGAGGGCCGCCGGCAGCAGCTCTGGGATCGACCGCGCGTCACCCAATCGGGCGCTGATGTTGTAGAGCGTCTCGTTCTGACGGAGGGTGAGATCCATCTGCTCAAAGAAGAGCGCGTTCTGGATGGCATTCGCCAGTTGGTCAGCCATGGTTTGCAGGACGGTGATGTCATCGTCAGAGAAGGCGTCGCGGGCAGTGGACTGGATGGTCATCGCGCCGATCACACGACCGCGACTGACCAGCGGCAGCGCGACCTCGGACCGTGTCTCCGGCAGTGCTGGGTTGACGTAGCGCTCCTCCGCGTCCGCCACGTCCTGAAAGACGCGCGAGGCGCCCGTGGCGACACACCGGCCGATCATCGAGTCACTGCCGACCTTGAGTCTGTGGCCTGCGTCCAGCATAGCTTGCCCAGCGTCGCCGGTACCAGCGCGCAACACCGCCCAATCCTCATCCACCAGGAACACACCCACATAGTAGAGGTCAAAGCGGCGGCGGATCAGCTCCACCGATTCCGGAAGCAATTCCTCAAGGCTGAGCAGCGACGTGGCCGCTCGCGAGACCTCGGCAGCAGTCTGCGTCTGCGTCGCCCGGCGCTGCGCATCGCGCAGCAGAGCCTCGCGCTCAGCCTCGTGCTCGCGTATCTCGCTGAGATCAAACATCACGCCGACGATGCCGGTGACCTCGCCGGACAGTCCCATCAGCAGCGCATTGTCCAGCAGCACGTGGCGGCGCGAACCATCGGCGAAGCGCACCACGGTCTCATAGCTCTGGGAACTGCGCGTGCCCAGCATCGCCACATCATAGCGACGATAGACATCGGCAAGCTCGCGGGGGATGGCCCCCTCCAACTCACCGGATGATTTGCCGATGACCTCCTGCTTGGGCAAGCCCAGCACGCCGAGGGCAAAGGCACTGTTGCACCCCGCATAGCGTCCGGTGGGGTCACGATAGAAGATAGGCGCAGGGACTGCATCGATCAGTGACTGCAGGTGCTGCACTCGGTCCACAAGATCACCGTGCGAAAGCTCGGTCAAATTTCTGCGGAGCGCGTGTAGCTCCTGTGTCAGCTCTGTTCTGCTCTTACCGATATCGATCATGGTTACCCACCAGTTACCTCCGGCGAGCCGGGCTTGATAGGCTTGCCGGAGGCCTCATCTCTAGACGTCGGACGGAACTGGATCCGGCTGCGGGATGTACCGAAAGCACGTCCCAGCTCCTGGACGGCCGTCTGCAAGACACCCTCCACATCCGGGCTCTCCTGGATGCGTGCCGTGATCTGCCGGATAAGCTGCTCGCGGCGAACACGCGCCTCGGTCTCTTGAAGCTGCCGGATGTTGAGCACGGCGATTGCCGCCTGCTGCGCCAGCGTCTCCAGACGTCGCTGGGCTGCCTCGGTGAAGGTGTGCGGCTCGGAGTAGTCGGCGTGGAGGAAGCCGATCCTCTGACCACCCACCACCAGGGGCATGATCACCAGGCCCCGTGCCTCTGCCGTGCGGCGGAAGAGCGCGCGTATGCGACGGTCCAGCGGATTGTCGGCATCCAGGTCCTCCACGAAGGCCGGGGCACCGTTCTCCATCACCCGCATGGCGACAGGAAACTTCTCCACCAGGTACCGACGGCGGATAGAAGCCGGCGGGTGCTCGGACCAGTGCGCCATTATTTGGGCGTACTCCGGCAATCGCCCACCTGCCCAGGCGTGGTCGAAGAGCTGCATCGTAGCCGTCTGGGAGCCGTCGCCAAGGACAGTGTGCTCGAGGAAGACCTGCAGAATGTCGTTGTAGGTCCGGGCCTCGCTCAGGGCTGCGCCACCGCGATAGAGTGCCTCCGTCTCGCTCAGCGTCTCCTGGACCTGGTTGAACAGACGCTCACGCGCCAGCGTGTTGGAGAGCGCCGCTGCAACCGTCTGCAGCGCGACGACCTCCTGCTCGCTCCACACCTCGTCCCGATCGCGGAAGAGCCCGATGAATCCGGGGGTGCCGGCCTCTCCGGAGACGGCCAGGGCCAGGGCTGCCCCAAACTCGTACTCCGAGAGCACAGCCTGCTCGGCACCGGACAGCTCATCTCGTGTGGCCATGACGAAGCCACGCTCGATGAGTCCCTCGAGCCACATCGGTAGGTCTGTCGTCCGCAGCTCCAGTGACTGGGCATCCCGCAGTCGTTCAAGCGAGCGCCCCTCGCCGAGCCAGGACCCCTCCAGGCGCCACACCTCATCGCGTCCCCTGCTCCCGGCACCAAAGTAGAGCACGACCGGCACCTCTGAGGCATCACCAAGCAGGTGGAGCACCACTTGTGTCGCCTCCGCGCCGCGCTCGTTGAGCAACGCCACAGCGTGCGAAACGTTCTCCTGATACCTGGCCTGCTGCCCAACCACGGCAAGCGCCTGCTCCGTCTGGCCAAACTGGATGGAGTTCTGGAGCGCGGAGGAGATCTGCGCCGCAAGGAACTCTAGCATCGTCACATCGCGCTCGGCGAATTGACCCACAGCGGCGCCGTTGACGAAGACCGCGCCCAGGACATCCGTGCCTACCCTCAAGGGAGCCCCCATCTGAGAGAGAAGGCCGACCTCCACCATCCGCTCGGCGCTTGCCACCAACGAAGCTCGATTGTCGCGGATCAGGATGCTCTTGCGATCCGCGATGATCTGCTCCGTGAGACCACCGCCGCTCGGCTGCGATCCATTGTGCGTGGAACGGTACCGGTCATCGCTGACGCTGAGACCGCGGGCGAAGTGACCGGCAGCCGGCCCCTGCGATGCCTGCTCTTCCCTAAGGAAGACAACGACTCGCTCCGCGCCGAAGATGCGACGCGCCCAATCGGCAGCACGGTCGAGCAGCTCCTCCACGTCGAGGATCGTGATGAGGTCAATACCTGCATCATAGAGCTGGGAGAACTCCTCCGCCCGCTGCTGAGCTTCCTGGTTGAGCTGGGCGTTCTCCAGGGCCGTCGCCGCCTGCGCGGAGAAGAGGTCGGCCAGACCCGATTCCCGCTCACTGAACGCCCCGACCTGTTCGGACATCACTTCCAATACGCCCAACGGGCCAAACCGGCCGACCAGCGGGACGGCGAGCCCGCCGCGGTACCGGGGGTCGACGAGACCGTCAACCTGGCCCTCCCAGGTGGCGTAGTCCTCCACGTAGAGTGTCTCCCTCTGCGTGAGTGCCGCGCCGGCAAGCCCCACGCTTCCGTCGATCTCACGCCCGATCTCGCCGCTCGCGCTTTCACCGTACTGGTGAGCAAGACGCAGGCGGTCCGCACCCCCGTCGACCACCCAGAGGTTGGCAGCGTCTGCCTCGAGGAGCTCGGCCCCCTGCCGCACCACCAGCGCTAGGACCTCGCCGGGCTCCAACTGACCGCTGACGGCCAGCGAGATGCGATAGAGTTGACGCAGCTCCTCTGATCGCTGGCGCGTCTCCTCGGTGAGGTTGAGGTTCTCCAAAACCACGGCGATCTGACTCGCCAGATTCTGCGCCAGCTCGCGTGTATCCGGATCGAGCGGCGGGGACTCCAGGTCCTGCACCAGACCAATAAAGCCCGTTCGCACGCCGGCACTGGCGATAGGGACATAGAGCACGCGGTCGAAATCGTGGCTGCGCATCAACGCCTCGACCTGCGGGTTCCCGCCTAGGTTCCGCAAGAGCGGCGTCATGGGCCCCAACTCTGGGGTGGTCAGCCCCTGGAAGAAGATGTAGTGCTCTTGAGCCAGCGTGAGGTCCTCGTCGAAGAGCGGCAGCGTACGGCCCTCGGGATCGACCACGGCATGCGCCCGGACCACCGGAAGTTGCGTATAGGGGAACGTGAAGATGGCAACCGTCACCCCCAGACCCTGCGCCAGAATCTGGGCGATCTCATCCAGCACGCGGGACGCGTCCAACTCGGGATCGGAGGCAACCTGCAGGACGCGGCTGATGAGGACCTGCTGACGCTCATTGCGCTGCGTGTCCTCAAAGAGCCGTGCGTTGTCCAGCGCCAGCGCAACCTGCTCGCCGACGCTGGCTACCAGCTCCAGCTCCGCGTCCGACCAGGCCCGCTCGGGATCGGAGAGGCCCAGATAACCCAAGGTCTGATCTCCGACCCTTAGCGCCTCCATCACGACAGGGGATCCCCCATCCATCACGATCTTGTAGGGCACCTTGCCGCCCGCCAGGTCCTCCGGCACGGGCAGCGGCGGCACGGGGATCGTGGTCACCTGATCGTACTCGTACGCCAGCGGCCGAATGCGCTGAGCCACGCGGGCCCAGCCACTGCGAGCATAGTCGACTTGGAGCTCTCGCAGCTCGTCGAGGGTGCTCTCAAGGTACTGGAGTGAGCGTGCGTTGTCGAGCGCAATGGTGATCTGGTCGGCCATCAGCTGCAATGTGTCGATGTCCTCGTCGGTGAAGGCCGCGACATCCTCGCTCTGGACATCCAGCACACCGATGACCCGATCCCCACCGGTCAGAGGGAGCGCCATCTCTGCGTGTGTATCGGGCAGGTCGGGGTTGCTGAACCAGACTGCGTCCTCGCCGACGTTGTACGCGACGCGTGGCTGCCCCGTCGCGGCGACATAGCCCACGATGCCGACCTGGCCCACCTGAAGTCGGTGACCCCGGTTGAGCATCCGTCGCCCACCTTCCGAGGAGGCCGCGCGCAGAATTGCCCACTCACCGACATCATCCAAGATGAAGATACCGGTGTGGTAGAAGCCGAAGTTGGTCGTCACAGCGCTGACCGCTGAGTCCAGCAGCGCGTTGACATTGCGCTGGCCCGCAGCCTGCCGGACCACCAGGGCGACGGCGCGAAGCTGGGCGTTGCGTCGATCGAGCGCCGCGGCACCCCGAGCAACACGGACCTCCAGGTCCGACACCTGATCGCCGACACCGGCAGCCATCACATTGAACGCCGCCGCCACGCCCGCCGGATCGGTCGACTCAGCGAGGTCGACACGACGCGCCAGATCGCCGTTGCCGAGAGCCTCGAGACCCTCGGCAACTCTGTCAAGCGGTGCCGCGATGTAGTGGCGGAGCGCACGGCCAACCAGTAAGACCAAACCCACACTCAAGACGGCACCGGCAACCGCGAGCAAGAGCCCGTGGGCCGCGGGAACAACAGCGGATGATCCTCGCGTCAGCCAGAGGGCGAAGACAACCATCCCCAACAGCGGCACAGCCGCAGCGACAAGGATCATCGTCCTGCCCAGCCCGAGACCGCGCTGCCGGGCGACGGACTGAGAGGTCACATCGCTAGGTCGTTTCACGCTTTCCTCCGTCCTGGAACTGCACCAACTGGATGCGGCTACGGTCCACCTGCAGAGCCCGTCCCAGCTCCTCGGCGGCATTGCGCAGGATCGCGTCAGTGCTGTTGAGCGCGCGTATCCGCCCCACGATCTCGCCGCGGGCCGCCTCCTGCGAGGCGCGCAGTCGGGTCTCCTCCAGTAGCCGGGCGTTGGTCAGCGCCAGGTCCAGCTGGTTCGCCACGTTCTCGACGAGCCGCACGGCTTGGTCGGTCCACGGCGAGGCGGACTCAAAGGAGAGCACGCCCAGCCGGCTACCCGACACGCGGATCGGAGCTAGAAGCAGATGTCGACCGTCCTCGGACGCCTCGCGCGTCACCCCCTCCACCGACTCGATACGCTCGCCCAATCCCTCCACGCGCAAGGTGGCCGCCTCCGCAACGCCATCGCGGTAGGTGAAACCGACCCGCATGTGTCGCCGCGACAGCGCCTGTCGCCAACCCCGAACAGCGTCGTCCTCCTGATAGCGTTCCAGCCTGGCCAGGGCGTTCTGAGTGTCCTCCAACCGGCGGACGTTCTCCAACGAGACAGCCACACCGTCTGCCAGGACCCTGAGTACCTCGACATCGCTCTCGTCGAAGGCCGACTGCTCACGAGACTGGATGTCCAGCACGCCAATGATGCGGTCCGCAACGATGAGCGGCAGGGCGATCTCGGACCTGGTCTCGGACAGATCGGGATTGCTGAAGTAGGCGGCGTCGGCGCCGACGTTGAAGGCATAGCGCGAGACACCCATCTCGGCCACGTACCCCACAATGCCCTGTTGTCCCACGCGCAGTTGATGGTTGCGGTCCAACATACGCCGACCACCCTCCGAAGAGGCGGCGCTCAACACAGCCCATCTGCGGCCTGCATCCAGGAGGAAGATGCCGACGTGATAGTATCCAAGCCTCCCAGAGACCAGCTCGACGGCGGTGTCGAGGAGCGACGCCAGGTCCTCAGCCCCTGCCGCGACCTGGATCAGCTCAGCAACCACCCTGAACTGCTCCGCGCGCTCGGCCAGCTGCGACGTCCGCTCATCGACACGATCAGAGAGCTCATCGCGCGCCAGGGCAAGATCGGACGTCGCCTGCTGCAGGCCAGCGAGCGCTCCACGCAGGCTCCGTCCAGTGATGTAGGTCATCAACCCCACCACAAAGACGATCATGACCCATCCATACGTCAAGGCAAAGAAGGGGAAGCTCTCCAGCGCGGTGGGCAGGCGAGGCTCGTACAAGCCCGCTCGTTGAGCTGCAGCAACACATGCGTAGAAGAGAAGACCACCCGCCGCCGCAGTGTTGGATGCCATCGGTCGGAGCAAGTTGCCTGCCAGCGCCACAGGCCAGATCAAGACCAACCACGTCGCCGATCGGTAACCGTTGAACAGAGCTGCGCCGGCAGCGATCGCACCGAAGCTGACCCAGACATAGACACGCGCTGACAGTATCACGCGACCGCGCTTGGCAAACCCTATGCAGATCAGGGAGAGGAGAGCGGTGATGGCGGGGAATGCAGCGAAGATCACAGCCTGCCGACGTGACTCGATATGCCCCAGCCGCAAGCCGAACACCACCATGCCAATAAAGGAACTCGAGATGAGCACGCCGGTCAAGGCCAGCAGGTTGAGCAGCCGACCTCGTTGTGCCTCTTCGTCTGGAATGTCTGCCCGGATCCCCACAACCCGGTCGGCTGCGCGCACAAACCAGGGCTTCACAGCCTGGCTCGTCCTGGATACCAGCTCGCTCATATCGCGTCTCCCGACAGGCCCAGCTCCTGAGGCCTGCTGTCCTCACCCGGTTCCTCACCCAGCGTCAGGAGCACAGAGCCCTGCTCAGCGGCAAGCGCATTCCCGAGTTCCGTCAGCGCCCGGGAAAGCACGGCCTCGATCTCGACCTCGCCACGGATACTGGCGCTGACCTCGGCGATTGTTTGCTGTTGCGCCGCAGCAGTCCTGGTGTCCCGATAGAGCCGGGCGCTCTCCAGCGCCGTCTCCAGCTGCACCGTGAGCGTGTCGAGAAGCTGTAGCTCTCGGTTCGTCCATCCACCCGCCGATGGCCGCTTCTCCAAGTGGAGCGAGCCGATCGTCGTGCCCCGGGCCCGCACCGGCACCGCCACCGCGGCACCGCCGTCCGTGCCCGCCTCTACCAGCACCCGCGTATCCGCGCGAACGGCCTCATCCAGGGCAGCGGGCCAAACGTCATCGAGGGGCTCGACCCGGTTGTTCCGATACCGATACCCGGGCACGCTCTCATCGAGGAGGAGTCGACGCCATCCCTCACGGCTGGTCTGGGCCAGGTAGGCCTGCTGGACCTCGAGGGCCTCCTGGCTCTGCGCGTACCGACGGGCGTTCTCCAGGGCGATAGTCAGCTGGTCCGCCACAATCTGCCACGCCTCAAGGTCGATCAATCGGAAGGACCCCGCCTGATCCAGATGTAGGTCAAGCACGCCTACCGTGCGCCCCCCCACCGACAGGGGCAGTGCTACCTCGACCGAGGTGCGCGGCAACCGCGCAATGTGCGCGGAGACGCGCACCTCACCGACGTCGATCATCCTGCCGATCATATGATCACCGAAGGCGATGTAAGGCTCGCCGGTGCGCAGACACTCGCCGATCACTGCACCGTCGTGCATGGGTATCTCGTACCCGACCTTGGGAATCTCACCGCCGGGCTCGCCACCCACGGCCTGAAGCCCAGCACGCTGCACTGCGGCGTCGGCCAAGTAAACGCCGACGTGGTAGAAGCCGAACTGGCGGCTCATGGTGTCGGCCACGGTCGCGATCAGCTCGTCAGGTGTGCGCATTGAGACTGCAGTGCCGCCCACCTCGACCGCGGTTTGCAGCAGGTTGGCGCGAATCTCCAGCTCCTCGGTGCGCTGTTGTACGCGCGCGTCCAGGTCGGACTGCATCGTCCGCATCTGTCGATTGGTGCGCTCCTGAGCCTGTGCGCTCCGTTGAGCCTCCTCGAGCAGCAGGTTCAGACCGCGTCGACCCTGATAGACGAGCACCGCCAGAACAACGAAAGCCGCCATCGTCTGCGCCATGCCAGGAATCCCCATGGGTTGCAGGTCTGGCACGATGCGCCCTGACTGCTCGGCCAAGTAGGCGCCATAGACGCCGAGCATGCTCAGAGCGGTGAAGATAAGCAGCGTCCAGCGTCCCAGCATCAGGCCGGCGAACGCGATCACCAACACATACATGAGGGCGGTTCGGTTATCGGTAACACCGCCGCTGATCCACATCCAGGACACGTTGGCAATGAGCACGGCCCCGGTCATCAGCACAGCCACAAGGCGAACGCGCCCACGCCGCATGGTCCTGATAAGCCAGAACAGGATCGCCAGAACCAGTAGTCCGCCCAGGCCGAGGGGTACACCGGCGACTCGAGGAGGCTCCGGCGATATGATGTAGGCCCCCGCCACAAAGGCCAGCAGCACCACCACATACGCCCAGAGCAAGACGTTCAGAATCCGCGCGACGCGCGTGATGTCACGGTCCTCGAACTCCGGAACAGTCAGCAGAGACCTAAGCCAGCGGAACATACCCTACAACTCCCCCTGGTGCACACCGGCGGGACCGCCGCCATCATCCGGCGCCAAGTCCACTGCACCCTCCGCAGACAGCCGGACCGTCACCTCTGCGGCATCGAATGCCTCTGCGATCCTCTGGACCGCCGCCCTCAGTACCTGATCGACATCCAGGCTCTGGCGCATCTCGGCGGTGATCGACTGCGTCAACTGCCCGACTGCGACGCTTCGTCGTGTCTCGTCCAGCAATCGAAGGTTCTCCATCGCCAAGCCCATGCGCTCGACGACCGACTCTGCCAAGGCCATCTCGTCAGCCGTCCATTGGCGCTGACCGTCGGCGGCGACCCCGAGGGCCCCGATGGTGGCGCCGCTCTGCGTGATAGGGACCACCAGGGCCGACGAGTCGCGATGCGCGTCACCCGATGTCTCGCCCGCTGAGAGTATCGCGTTGACCTGCTCGATGATCGACGATCCGTCGTCGTCCGCGCTCTCTCCCAGCGCGAACTCCGTGACCGGCGCCAACTCCAGGTAGTCGGACCAGGCCAACTGCTGCGCACGTCCCTGCGTGGTTTGCAGCTCCGTCAGTGCCCGCTGCGTGCGCTCCAGCAAGCGCGCCCTGGCAACGGCGCCACCGATCTGTCCGCCAAGGGCCACCAAGGTGGGTAGGTCGCCGGCGCTGTAGGCGTCCTCGTCATCGCTCCGGATGCTCAGGATGCCCAGCACCTCACCACCGCTGAGCAACGGCAGGGCTACCTCTGATCGCGTGCCGGGCACATACTCGTCGCCCACGCGCGTCGTCCCACCGTCACGTGCCCGAGCGAAGATAGGCGTGGTCTCGACGGCGCACTGGCCCACAGCGGTAGTCCCTCCCACGCGCAGGCGGTGTCCCTCGCTGCGCATGTGAACACCGGCTTCCCCAGTGCCGGCCCACAGCGAGGCCCACTGGCCCTCCACCTGATAGAGACCGACGAATCCTGCCTCGAGACTGGCCTGCAGTTCGTCCACGATGTGCTGCGCCAGACGGTCGGGGTCGGATCCGGCTTCTGGGTCTTCCACTGCCCCCAGGGCTGCCTGAAGGTGCTGGGCGCGTCGGGCCATCGTCTCCGCCATGCGCGTTCCCTGCACCGCGGTGCTGAGGTAGCCCTGCAACACCCCATATACCCGTCCATCGGGCGGCCCAGGTTCGATGAGCAGGTAGCCCAGCTGTCGGGTCTCGAACGTCAGGGGCTGTACGACGAAGCTGAACGCTCGATCAGCAGGCAAGAGATCGCTTGGCACGAGAGACCGCGATCTGACTCGCGTCCCGATGGCCTGTTCGCCGCCCAACTCAACCCGCTGGCCGCCGGTATAGGCCAGGACAAGGTTCGCCCACTCCGGAACAGGCGTGTGGGTCGAGGCCGAGCCGACCTCGGTCACTTCCGATTGGTAGAGCGCCAACACACAGCTCTCGGCGCCAATGCAGGGCAGAGCCCCTTCCAGCGCATGGATCAGGTGATCGGCATCGAATGCGGCCAGCAGGTCCAGGCCGACCTGACGCAGGGTTTCCTCCAGCCGGCTCGCTGCCATCGCACGGAAGGTCCCGGCCAACTGGGCAGCGCCACTGACAGACATACGCGCTTGGTCGACAAGCTCTCCGAACGCCATCACTTTGGCAGCGTCACCGGCCACATGGAGACCCCCGCGCATGCGCAGCTCAGTGAGCGCGGCCTGCCAGACCTGGAAGTCGACGCCGGTGCCGATAGAAGCCAGCAATTGGCTCAGCTCGGCCATGAAGTGCCCGGTGCCGTCAACGCCCTCGAGCTCTCCGACCAACGCCGAACTCAACTGCCGCGCGGGGGCCGGCTCAATGCCCACACGTTCAAGCCCCTCAACAAGGTCATCGATCAGCGCAAGTCCACCGACCTGGTCAGACGCAGCGTCCGGCACGCGACCGGCGCCGGGACCAGGAGGGACCGAGACGCCTGCTGCCGACGGTCCGACACAGCCGCAGCTCTGGCCGACAACCAGGGCGCTCGGCAGCTTCGCGCTGCGGACCGTCTCCCCGCGGACTAGGGCGAGGGCCATTTCGGTGGCCTTGACCGCCATATCCCGTGTGGGCTGCCGGACCGTGGTAAGCGGCAACGCCGGCGCCCCACCTGCCAAGACGTCCTCGCAGCCGACGACAGCGACGTCGTAGGGCACCCGAACCCCACGACTCTGCAACTCCGTGATGACGGAGAACGCCATGCTGTCGTCCACTGCCAGGAGAGCGTCAAGCATCACCGCGCGCTCATCTAGCAACACCCGGCAAACCTGCTCCCCGGACTTGGCATCGCTCGGTACCACCAAGTCTGCATCAAAGGGGATGCTATGGTCTTCGAGCACCCTGCGGTAGACGTCGTAACGCTCGTCGGTGTTCGACCTTCCAGCGGAAGCACGGACAAAGGCGATGCGGCGTAGATCGTGGTCCTCAATGAGATGGGTCAGCGCCGCGCGAAGGCCGATGGACGTATCCACGGTCACACTGGGCACAGCACGGAGCCGTACCCCGAGACTGACTGCCGGGATCGGTCGGAAGGCACGGATGAAGGCGGCCAGTTCGCGGGTAGAGGCCGTCCGACCTATCGACGTGGAGACCACGATCAGCCCATCGACGCGGTCGGGGGCAACCAATTCATAGACTCCGTTGCGCTGGATCTCGAAAGGCTTGTCATCTCCGCCCCCGAGGCGCCCACCAGCGTAGCAGAGCAGGTTGGCGTCGGCCGCCCGTACCACGCCCGAGATAGCGTTCCAGATCGGCGTCTGGTCATCCTGCTCCAGCTCTGACACCAGCAATGCCAGCGTCGGTCGCCGTCCCTCTCTGCCCGTTCCGTTCACGTCAACGCCCATACACCCTAGTCCCTCGTTGCCTCACCCGACCCGGCCGGTGCCTCGGCAGGGTCCTGCGATGCCAGCTTCACATAGAACTGGGATCCGCCGAGGCTCCGGTTGAGGGACTCAGCGGTGATCCGCAGCAGCGATTGCATATCGGATGCGCGTCCCATCTCGTCGGTGATCTCACGCAGCACAAGCTCTCGGACGGCACGACGTTGCGTCTCGCGATGCAGACGCGCGCGCTCAAGGGCCTGAGAGAGCTGCTCCGACAGCGTCTCGGCCAGCGCCGCGTGCTCGGGATCCCATTCTGTGCGCCCCGTCGGGAGGTGAGCCTGGACCTCGGCAATCTGCTTCCCGGCAAGGTTGACCGGGATGCTCAGCGCAGCCCCGTCTCGGGAGCCCTCCGGTCCATCGGCCATCTGAGCGAAGGCGACCTCCATGCCAGACGCATCCACCAGCGCCGTGCCCTGCGGCGTGCTGACAAACCCCACGCCACGCTCGGATTGGAGAAGACGCTGCCAATCCTCGCGCGCGATCTCGCGATAGGTCTGTTGCGCGGCCTCGACGTCCTGTCTCAGGTTCTCAATCAGGCGCGCTTGGCCGATGGCCAGCGAAACGTGGTGAGCCAGCGCCTCGAGCACGTAGAGGTCCTCGTCGGAGAACGCATCTCGTCGAGAGCTCTGCGCGTCCAGCACGCCGATCACCTCATCACCGACCAGAATCGGCACGGCCAGCTCACAGCGTGTGTTGGGTAGGTTGGGGTTGAAGGCGAACTCGGGATCGCCAGCAACGTCGGTCACCAGACGAGCCTCGCCGGTCGCGGCGACGCCACCGACGATGCCCTGGCCAATCTGCAGCCGGTGGCCCCGCGCGAGCATCTGCTCACCCTCCACACTGGACGCGGCCTGAACGACCACGGTGCCCTCGGAGGGATTGGTCCAGAAAAGCGCCACGTGGTATATCTCGAACTCTTGCGCGACCGTCTGCACAAAGCTGCCAAGCAGCTGCCGGATGTCGGCGACCGACGCGGTCGCCGCCTCGGTCACCGTGATGGCGCCCCGCAGGCGCTGCATCAGCCGGGCGTGGTCCGCCGCCATCTCGCGCCGGGTCTCGGCAACGGAAGCCCTCGCCTCGCGCAACTCCTGGGCGTTGGCCTGGTAGGCCTCGGTCGCGTCCCGGATACGTCTCGCGGCGTAGGCGATGAAATAGGCCAGCAGGCCGATCAGCACTAGGACAACCACCAGGTCATCCTCACCCGATGGATAGGGGTTGGGCGGCGCGAGATAGCCGATCCACTCGAGATAATAGGCCAGACCCAGTGCCCCGGCCGTCATCAGACTGAAGACCAGCAGACCGCGCACACCGAGGATCAGACCAGCGGCGGCCAGCGAGACAAAGTAGGCGGGCAGGAACTCATCCTTGATGCCACCGTACCGCAGCACGAAGGAGCTAGAGAGACCCCAGATCATCAGCACGACGAGGACACCGACCAGTCGCACGTACCCCGCCCGCAATCCAACAACGGCAAGCACTGCGACGCCCGTGTACACACCCAGCATCGTCAGCGTCGCGCCGGTGGGGAACCCACCTGCGACGGTGGTCACGGCGAAGTAGACGAAGATCGCGCCGATCGACGCCAGCAAGAACGTGTTGAGCAGCCGGGCCATGCCCGTCTTGTCAACGTCGTCCTCGAAGTTGGGACGCAACAACCAATCGGTGAATCGTCGCCCTGAGCTCATATGCTAGCCCTCTTCGCCTCGGCCAGGCTCGACCAGCCGTACGACGACCCAGTCGGTGCCCAACGCGGCTCGAATCTCATCCGCCGCCGTACGCATCACGTCCTCCAGCTCCACCGGTTCTCGCATGCGCGTCGCCACCTCACGAACAAGACGCTCGGCTGCCTCACGGCGCTGTGTCACGTCGAGGAGACGTTGATTCTCGGCGGCCAGCGACAGCTGCTCTGCCAGGTTGCGCACCAGCCCGGCGTCCTCGGCGGTCCACGCGTCCTCCCGCTCCACTCCCACCACCCCGATGACCTGATCGGCCTGCTTAATGGGTATCAGCACTTGACGGCCATCGCCGGCAGCCTGGCCGTTGCTAGGAGTTGCGGTCGCACTGAGGGTCTCGGACGCCAGGGCCCGCTGAACGTCACCCAGCAGCGTCTGCTCCAGCACCCGTGTGCCCGAGGATGTCTGCTCGTACCCGGTCACGGCCCGCGCACCCAGATACTCGGACCAGGCCTGCTGCTCGAAGCGGCGCTGGGCGCGACGGGCACGATCCAATGCAACCTGAGTCTCCGCGAACAGGCGCGCATTCTCGACGGCCACCGCGACCTGATCAGCAAGGTTCTGGAGCGTAGCTATGTCGGTCTGTCCGAATGCGCCTTCGTCCGTGCTCTGGACGGTCATCGCACCGACCACGCGCCCGCCGTAACGCAGGGGCAGCGCCAACTCCGACCGCGTTTCCGGCAGCCACGGGTTGTCGAACCGCACCTCTGTTTGCACACCCTGATCGACCAGCAGACCGGTATCGGCGTCATCCTCTCGGGCATCCATCCGCTGCATGATCTGAGCCTCGCCGGTCACGACGCACCGGCCGATCATCGACTCGCTGCCGGCAGGGAGCCGCCAGTCACGCGAGATCATCTCGACGCCGGCTGTACCTGTACCGGCCCTGAGCACGGCATAGTCGCGCGCCTCATCAAACAGAAAGAGACCGACATAGTAGAGACCGAAACTCTCCTGCACGAGGTCAACCACCTGTGGCAGGAGCTGGTCGGGATCCAGCACCGATGTCGTGGCACGTGATACCTCTGCCACAGCCTCGAGACCGCGTGTGCGCTCGGCCACGCGTTGCTCCAGGCCGGCAATAAGGTCGCGCAGCTGCGCGGTCATCTCATTGAAGGCGCCGGCAACCGCGCCGATCTCATCCTCCCTCACGACCTCGGCCCGCACCTCCAGATCGCCTGCGGCAGCCTGCGTGGCAGCCGCTGCGAGGCTGGAAAGAGGCCGTGATATCGACGCAGAAAAGGCCAACGCGTAGACCACGGCCCCCAGAGCTGAGAGCACACCCACGCCGCCGCTGATGATGGAGGCCGTCAGTGTCCCAGCCTGCAGCTCGGACTGATCCTGTTCCACCACCATAGCCACCCGAAGGGGGGGGAGCCACACATAGGCGCCCGAGACAGGGCGGCCCGTGTGGCTGGCGTAGGTATCGACGCCCACAGTGCTGGGGCGGCGCAGAGCCGCTGCGATACCCTCGCTCTCGACCGGCATCGGTGCGCCCTCCCCATCTCCCAAGGTCAGCAACGTGCCATCGGCCCCGATCAGGCTGGTGTTGCCCGTCAGTCCAACCTGTCCGGCGGCGATCACGTTGCCCAGTTGCGACACATCGGCCCGAGCAGCCAGGATCCCGTAGGTGAATCCACCAAGCTCCAGCGGGCGCGCCAGCACCACAGTGACCTCGTCGAGGGCCGCATCGTAGGTTGGGGGCGTCAGGACGAGCCCGTCCATGCCTTCACTGAAGAAGAGGCGATCGCCAACATCGCGGCCCTCACGCGCCTGAACGGTTGACAGCACGACCTGACCATCGGTCCCCACTAGGAATATCTCGGTGAACCATCCGGTTCGCCGGATCAACTCAGAAAACCGCAACCGTAGCTGCATACCCGCGGTCCGCTGATCATCAGCAGTCAGGTTACGCAGCAGCACGGCTTCCGCGCGCTGGAGTTCAAAGCTCTCCACTAGAAGCGACTCCAGAGCGAACCGCCGCTGGTCGGCCCAGACGTCAACCGACTGAGCCTTGAGCGTTGCCGTCGTGCGCAACTGCTCGAAAGCTCGATCCTGACTCACTTGCCCCTGCATCACGATCGATGTGATGCTCACAGTTGCTGCTACCCCTAGCACCAGCGCCGTGGACGTCGCGACCAGGCGGGTCCGGATCTCCAGCAGTCGCCGGTACCACTGAACTGCCTGCCAGATCACAGCTATCGCTATGGCACCGAACACCAGCACGCGGGCCGCGCCCGAAGTCGCTGTGGTACCCGCAGCTTCCAGCTTCTCCCAAGGCACCGGTATCTGTGCAAGAAGATATGTGGAGACCCCCAGCGCAATGGCTGCGACCCAGTGCGCCCGCCGTCGCTCGGGTGGGGCAAGCGCTCTCGCCAGCGACTGCGCCATGGCGACCAGAATTACACTTGGGATCAGGGATCGCGCGTAGTCCGAGATGATGAGCGCCAGGCCGAGGCCCACCACATAGGGAACCGCGACCAAGAGGGCGGCCCCGAGCGCCACACGCCCGCGGCTGATGAATACCAACGTCAGCACGGCCATCACAAAGACAGTCAGCAGGACGCCAGCCTGGACGAACTGCTGCCAGGAGCCCGACGTCACGCCCAAACCACCGTAGGCCAAAGCACCAACCAACCCGATGCCTGTGAGCAAACGGGCGGTGGTGCGGACGTTGATCAGCCTGCGCTGCTCCAACCTGATGGCGTCCTGTGTGGTCATGCGTCACCTGTCCCAAGGGATCCGGGCCCTGAGTCGGCGCCGTTGGCGGTGGGATCACTCGTCCGCTCAGAAGCATCGACCCCGGCAACCTGGCCCCCACGCACCAGCAGACCGGTGACCTCTTCATCCGTGACCTTCGGCGGAAGCCACTGCACAAACACCCTCGAGGCCTGCACGGCCTGACCGATCTCCCGCACGGCGGTCTGCATCAGATCGTCCCAGTCCAGGGTCGTGCGCATGCGATCGGTGATCTGCCTGGCGATGCGCTCCCGCCCCGCCGACTGCCGGGTGTCCTCATAGAGCCGCGCGCTCTCGAGGGCCAAACCCAACTGCTCGACCACCGTCTGGACCAGCGTGACCTCGCGTTCGGTCCACGCCGACGTCGACTTCTCGAGCTGGAGCGCGCCAAGTGTCTCGCCACGGGCCTGAACCGGCACCGAGAGCGTACTGTCTGAGCGCACCATACTCCCTGTCTCCCAGGCCTCGCGCAATCCGTCCCGCCAGGGGCCCGCCACGGCCTCGACGCTGCCGCGGCCGGCTGCTCGGTACCCGGTCGGCCGATCCTGAAGCAGCCGCAGCCACCCCTCTCGCGACATCTGTCCGTACGCCTGTCGAGCGGTCGCCAGAGCATCCTGCGCCTCGCTGTAGAGCCGCGCATTCTCGATCGTGGTGGCCAGCAGGTCGGCCATCACCTGCAGAAGATCAACGACCTCCTCATCAAAGGCAGCGGGCTGGTCATCCTGAACAGTGACGGCGCCAATTACGCGGCCCCCAACCCGTAGTGGGATCGCGGCCTCGGACTTCGTGTCAGGAAGGTCGGGATTGGCGAAGCGCATCAAATCCTCATCTGCCTCCAAAGAGACGCGCGCCTGGCCGTTGGCCACCGACCAACCGATCATGCCCTGGCCGAAGACGAGATGGTGGCCTCGCGCAAGCATCTTCCTGCCGGCTTCACCGGTGCCGGCACGCAGCTCGATAACCCTACGCTGTTCATCCACCAGGAAGAGCCCCACGTAGTAGAGCCTGAACCGATCACGGATCACCTCAACTGAGCGCTGGATCACCGCCTCGACATCGAGGATGTCCGCGGTGCCGCGACTCACATCGATGATCGCCTGCATGTAGCGAGAACGTCGTGCGACATCGCGTGTGCGGTCGGCCACACGTTGTTCCAGACCGGCGTAGGACCGCGCCAGCCGGGCCGCCATCTCGTTGAAGACCCGCGCCAGGAAGGAGAGATCATCCTCACCCTCCACGGGAATGACCAAGTCCAGGTTCCCCTGCCCCAACTGCTCCGCCCCTACCCGCAGCTCCTCGACAGGGCGCGTGATGCTGCGTGACACGACCAGCGCAGAGACCACGGCGACAATCACGAGGACAAGGTCAGCGCCCAACAGGGCCATGGTCGTGCGGACCACGGAGCGCCTCAGGGTGTCGTTGGCCACCTCCAGACGGGCACGGTTGGCAGAGACAAGATCATCGATCTGGTTCCGCAGGTCTGCGCCCGCGACCAGCACGATAGCGACCAGCCGCTGCGTCTCCTCGGATTGACCGGCCTCTCTGGCACCCTGGACCTGGCCGATCACAAGCTGGTAGTCGCCCAACTCGCGCCGCAGCGCCTGCAGGGCAGCGGTCTCTTCGTTGGGCAGACGGACGCGAGCCTCGTCCAGACGCAGCAGGGCCTCATTGACCTCCCGCAGTGCCTCCGACGCGCCTACATCCGAGGGACCCTCGATGCCCGTGGCACCAAGATAGCGCAGCAGGTATGCCTCGGATGCCGCCACCCGGGCCGATGCCTGCAGGACCAGCCGCTCCACATCACTCAAGGTCTCCGTGGTCGTCTGGAGGCCGGCATAGGAGCGGGCCTGTACCAGCACCTGCAGAGGCACAGCCAGCGCCAGAAGCGCGCTCAGCACCGCCACCATGCCGATGATGCGTTGGCGGACTGACAACCTACGTAGGAATCTGTTGATCATAGGCTAGCCTCGAGCACCGCTATCCGACCCGCACATCGGCCGGACCGACGCGTATCTCGACACCCTCCAGGTCCAGCAACGTGCGTAGCTCCGCCACTGCTGTCTGCAACACGGTATCGACACTCAGGGTCTCCCGCATTCGCCTGGTGACCCCACCCACCATCTGCTCCTGCATCGCGTTCTGCTGAGCGGCCTCGAACAGACGTGCGTTCTCCAGGGCCTGGGCCAACTGCTCCGACAGACCCGCCAGCTCATCCAGCTCAACCGCCGTCCACTCGCCCTGCGTGGCCGGCTTGGAGACATCCATCACACCGACAATCTCATCACGGACACGGATGGGGATAACACAGCGGTGCGTTGCCACACCCGCTCGATCTAGGGTCTGCGCCACGACGGTGCGCTGCTCCACCCACGCATCGCGCTGGTAGACGGGCCAATCCGCGGGCGGCTGGGGTGGCAGAGCCTCGACACCCGAGGCCAGGGCCTCATAGCCACGGCCCACCTGCCCACCGAGCGCGTCCCGCCAAGCCTGCCGTGTCAACTCACCGTAGGCTCGGCGCAGACGATCGGTGGCGGCCTGGCTTTCAGCGTACAAGCGGAGGCTGTCGACGGCCACGGCCACCTGATCCGCGATCACCCGCATCGCGACGACGGTCTCGTCATCAAACGCCTCCGCCTGGTAGCTATCGGCCACCAGTACACCGATGACCGACCCCCTCGACCGGAGCGGCACGGCGATCTCGGCCCGGGCGTACGGGAGTATTCCTTCCTCGTCAGCCTGCGCAGCGTTGAGATCCCTGTCGATCTGGACACGCCCGGTGACGGCACACTGCCCCACCAGCCCGTGCCCGGCTGCCACCCTGTGGGTCTGCGCCAACAGAGCTCGGCCGGTCTCTCCCGTGCCCGCTCGCAGGACAGCGTACCGGCTGGTATCGTCCACCAAGTAGAGGCCGACGTAGTAGAGGCTGTAGTGCTCGCGCACCAGCTCCACCGACTGCTGTGCAAGCGACGCCACATCGGTGGACTCGGCGGACAGGGCGCCAATTGAGGTCGCGACGTCTGCATCGCGACGACGGCGCGCTCGATCAGCCTCAGCCTGGGCCTCGTTGGCTGAGAGCTCGCGCCGCAGAGTCTCGCGTTCATCCAGCAGGGCATTCAAGGCCCGCGCCAGCGCACCGGCCTCGCGATGCGGATGGATTCCCGCACGTTCAGTCTCATCGGCCTCGGCCAGGTCCTCGGCGAAGATAGTGAGCCGCTGTATGGGGCGAACCAGAACGCCCGCCAGGATCAGGCCGACCAAGGAAAGGGCCAAGATGCCGCCCACACCGACCGCCCAAGGGAGTTGTCCGCCGCGCAACTCCCCTGCGTAGGCGGACTCCCTGGCCTCGTAGACATAGAGGGTCCAGGGCAGTGCACCCAAGGTGACCGCATCCCGCGCCGACCCAGGCGTCGCAGCTCCGCCAAGGTCGAGGTCAGCGAAGGAGACGTGCCCGAGCAGGACGGGCGTGCCATCGACCATCCTTGCCTCGTGGAAGCGCTCGTCCCGGCGGAGATCTAGCCGGGACTGCCACCAGGAGGTATCCGCCACCGACCCAAGTTGGCCCGGATCGGTCGCCACGACAACGCTTCCGACCTCGTCGAGCACCAGGCTCTCCGCCCCATCGGATGGACTTGATGCCCGGAGGGCGGCGACCAGGCCCGCAATCTCGACCCGGGCAAATACCGCGCCCACCAGCTCGCTCCTGGCCCCAGGGTCGCGGTAGACGGGGACGGCCAATTCGACATACTGATAGGCATCGGGACTGCCGAAGGGCCGGTAGACGCCGACGTACTGACGTCCTCTCTCATCATCTCCGAGCGCTTGCCACCAGGGCAGATCGCCGTTGAAGTGCGCATCCGGGCGGTCGGTAGCCGCGATGACCACACCGAGGTCGTCGGTCACCAGGACCTGCACAACCTGCGGCAGGCCAGCGACGTGGCGGCGCATCTGCGCCGAGACCGGGTTGAGCCCCGCGGCCACGACCGATCGCACGAGCTGCGACTCATCCCCTGCGCGCAGCCAGCGCGGATTGAGCCCAGCGGTATATGTGGCCACTGCCGCCGGGTGCTCGGCATTGGCCCGCTCGCAGGCCGCCACCACCGCGCGGTCGACCGCGATGCCACGCAGCAGGATGAGCGACTCCGAAAGGTGCCCCGACGCGGCCCGTGCCTTGCTGTTCGCGGAGAGCACAAAAGTGCTCTGGACCCGGTCGCGGATCACGCCGCGAGTGGCCACCAAGCCGGCCGTCAGGAGCGCCGCTCCCGCCACCAGCGCGCCGCCCGCGATCACAGCCGCAAGCTTGGCGCGGAGTGACCAGCCGCCGGCCCCTAACAATCTAGCTCCCCGTGATTCCTTCATAGCTAGATACCGTTGTCCTCATCGGATGGCGTCAGGCCCCTCGAAGCCGACGTCGAATCCGCCGCGACTTGCTGGGGATCCTGCGAGGCCAGCCGCAGCGACACCCGATAGAGGTCCATTGCAGAGCGAATCTCACGAACCGAGTTCTGAAGCACCTCGTCGACCTCCAAGCTCTGCCTGATCTTTCGGGCCAGCTCCCCGACCAGCCTCTCTCGTTGGGCGGTCCGCTGCGTGACCTCGAGCAGCCTGGCGGTCTCCAATGAGACGGCAAGGCGATCTGCCACTTGTTGCACGAGCTGCACGGTCTCCGTAGGCACGTGGTCATCCTCGAAGCGCAGGTTCACCACACCAAGCGTCTGGTTGCGCAAGCGGATCGGAACGCCCAGACCCGCCCTAGCGCCCTGCCCCCCGGCGTCCAGCGCCCTGACCACGGACTCCCCGCGCTGCAGTGCCTCGTCGGCCTCTGGGTGCCGGTCGACCGCCGGCGAGGTGCCCAGGAGCTCGTGCCGGTAGCCCAATCTGCCGGAACCGGTCTGGACATAGTCCCGCCAGGCTGACTCAGTGAACTGACCGGTGGCCATCTGGACCTCACGGAGGTTCTGCTCCATCCGGTCCATCAGACGCGCGTTCTGGATCGCGTTGGCCAACTGGTTGGCCATCGTCTGCAACGTGGTCACATCCTCCTCGCGGAAGGCGCCGGGCCGGTTATCCTGGATGGTCATCGCACCGATCACCTGTGCGCGGCTGATGAGCGGCAGCGCCAACTCAGAACGCACGTCGGGCAGCAGCGGATTGGGTCGCCACACCTCGTCCAGCGCCGTGTCGACGGTGACACGGGCGGTCGCGTTGGCAATGCAGTACCCGATCATAGAGTGCTCGTCGATCCTCAACTTGTGGGCCTGCGCCAGCATCGTCTCGCCGGCAGCCCCCGTGCCCGAGACCAACACGGCCCACTCGCCGTTGTCATCGGCAAGGAAGATGCCGGCATAGGTGAGACCAAAGCGATCTCGGATCAGGTCCACCGAGGTCGTGAGCAGCTCATCGAGATCGGTGACCGAGGTGGCCGCGGCTGAGACCTCGGCAGCAGCCGAGAGTCGCGCCGCGCGCCGCTCGACATCTGAGACGAGCCGGCGTGTCTCGAGAAGCTGCGACAGCTCGTGCGCAATCGTGACAACCTGGATCAACTGGTCAGACGTCCACTGGGCGCCGCCGGCCTGCTCAAAGCCGAGCACGCCGATCGTCTCCTCATCAAGCAACTTGAGCGGCAGACCAAGGCTCTGTGTGCCGCCCTCGTCCTGCACTACGACCAGGCGCGATTCCTGAACCGCGTCAGTCATCACGGGCAGCCACTCATCCCCTCGATGCACACCCGCCTCGACCGACCAGCCGTAGCCTGCCACGCTGGACCCGTAAGCGTGCCACGAGTCCTCGACATAGCGCCGCTGGGCAACCAGTGCATCTCGAAGGGCGGCCTCGGCATCCGAGGTCGCGCGCTCGGCAAGCTGCCGCGCGGCGATCTGGGCCCCGGAGAGCGCCAGCCGGTAGATCGCGCCACTGAGGCTCTGGCGCAGCCAGCGATAGGTCTCCAGCTGAACCAGGTCGCCCTCGAAAAGCGCGACACCCAAGGTTTCCTCACCGAGGAAGAGAGGCATTGCCAGCGCGGTGAAGCGGTCTGGTAGCTGTCGCCAGGCCATAGCCGGCACCAGCTCTCGCGGCTCGACGACACTGCCATCCTCGTGCGCCCGCGCCTGACCATCGTGATACGAGATCACGAGGCGCAGGCGGTCGTCGGCGCCCTCCTGCCGAGCCGCGAGACAGCAGTGGCGAACACCCAACGCCGGCATGGACGCCGCGAGGAGGGCTGCCACATCGTCCAGACCCGCGGCGCTCGTCGCCTCGGCGCCGAACTCTTGCACGGCGTCCCGCCGCTGAGTCAGACGAGTGTGGCGCAGCAGCAGGGCATGGATGCGTGCTTCATCGACCAGCGATCGTGCCTGCTGGACCAGGTCCTCAGCACGAAGTGAGAGCCTACGCTCGCCCAGGAGCGGTACCAGCCCCTCGCGCAGCTTCGACAGGATCGTGTGCCACACCACCACGTCCGACGCGGCCTGCCGGTGAAGCAGATCGGTCACCCTTGGGATGAACGCCGACGCCCCCTCGGTCTTGAGATCACGCCACAGCGCATCGACAAGGTCACCTAGGTCAGTGGGCACACCCTGCACGCCCGCCAGGTCTGACAGAGAGGCCACAATCTCCGGTCGATAGTCGTCGTAGGTGAGCAAGCGCGTCGGAAGCGTGACCTCCGGCAGCACTTGTTCCTCCACGTGGGATGGCAGACAACCACATGACCTGCGCACGGTGAGCTCCGTGGCCACCGCCGGCACGGGTGCGGCGCTGTGACCGCCGATGGCGGCCAGAAGGCTTCGCACCGCCACACGAGCGATCTCGCCTACCGGTTGGCGCACCGTGGTGAGGGGTGGGCTGAGCGTCAGCGCGATCTCGGCGTCATCGAATCCCACGACGGCGATCTGCTCAGGAACACGGATGCCTCTCTCCTGGAGCACCTGCAGCACGCCCCTGGCGCTATCATCGTTCGCGCAGACAATCGCTTGCAGGTCGCCAACTTGGCCCAGCAAGGCTATGGCCGCAGCGATCCCGCCGGCTGGACTGAAGTCACCGGCAGCAACCAGACTTTCCCCAAAGGCCAGGCCGTGGTCCCGCATTGCGTCGGCATACCCGCGGTACCGCTCGTTAGCCTCGGCGGAGGTCTCGGGACCTGACACAAAGGCGATCTGTGTCAGGTCGTGGTGGTCGAGCAAGTGCTCCACGGCGGCGCGCATGCCCGTGTAACCATCTGCAGCGATCGACGGAACGCCCGGCACATCGAGCGCTACGCTCTGAACCGGCAGGTTGCCGCAACGCGCCAGGAAGGTCAACAGTCGCGCGTGGGGATCGGTTCCCCGGTACTCGAGGCTGGGTGAGAGCAACAGTCCGTCGAGCCGGCCCGGATCTACCGGGGCATAGGGGTCACCGTCGCCGTCCGCATTGGGCCCATCGAGCAGGTAGACCAACAGGTTGGCGCCGGCCTCGACGGCTTCGGCGTGGGCGCCCTGGATCAGGGCTTGTGTGTAGGGATCACTAAGGTAGGTGACGAGCATGCCGATGAGCGGGCGATCAGCTGTTCCGCTGCCCGACCTCATCGTCTCTCCCCCCACCACCGGGGCCCGACCTTTACCGACCATATGCCGTTCCCACTTGGCTAGTCCTCATCACCACTCGTAACCCCTACGAGTTGCTCCCGCGTGCCCAGGCGCACGACCGCGGTCTGAGCCCCCAACAGTGCCCCGATCTCCTCCAGCGCGACGCGTAACACCGACTCGGTGTCCGGCGCGCGTTGCAGGCGTCCCACGATACGCTGGAGCTGGTCGGCATCGCTTCCGGCCGACACGTCCGACACGGGCCGCGTCTTCGGCAAGACAGCGGGCGGGCGAGGCGGCCGGGCCGCCCCCGCCAGGTTGCGCACCACCTCGACAACCAGTCGCTCCGCTCGGTGGAGACGGTCTTCGAGGCGCACCATCGTCTCCAGATCGCCTATGCTAGGCACCAGATGCTGTCTCAACGTCGTCAGCGTCGCGGGCCAGTGCGCCAGATCGTCGCCGGAGAGACTGGCCTTGTGCAGTCTGTCGGTCACAGCCTGCACGAAGGTGTTGGAGCCCCCTACCATGTCATCCAACAGCGCGGCCCAGAGCTCCAAAGGGAGACCGTCTGGTGGTGACAGTTCCCTGATGTCAGTCTTCGCTTCATCCATTGGCATGTCTGTGGCTCTCAGTCCGATGTCTCTGGGGCGGCCGCAGGCAGTGTTCGATCCTCCGGCACCGCCTCAGGGATATCCAGATGCACGCCTGTCTCGAGCACGCCGGGGAGCCGACCCAGCTCCTGCGCCGCGGTGCGCAGCATCGTCTCAATGTCCACGGCGTCCGCCAACCGGGCCGAGATGTCGCCAATCTGCCGCTCGCGTGCCGCCAACCGCTGTGAGTCCTCGAGGAGCCTGGCGCTGTCCAATGATTGGGAAAGTTGATCGGCCAACATGGACAGGGTCGCGATGTCCTCCGTGCCCCACTCGCCCTCATCGCGCCGGTAGCTGATAGCGCCGACAACCTGCCCACCGACCCGCAGGGGCACGGCCACGCCCGTCCCATCCGTCACCAGCTCGCCGCGGTCGACCGCGCTCTGCGCCTGGCTGTCCCAGGTGCCCGATGCGGGTCGGATGATGCCGTCAGCATACTGATAGCCCCAGTCCTCGCGCCCGCGGAGCAGCTCGTCCCAAGCCTCAGCCGCGACCTCGCCGTAGGCTCTACGAACGGCCGAGACGGCCAATTGGCTCTCAGCGTGGAGCTCGGCGTTGCTGAGCGCGACCGCCAACAGGTCCGCCATCGTCTGAAGCACGGTGACGGTGGCATCATCGAAGTAGTCGGCCTCGGCGCTCTGCACCGTCAGGGCGCCCAGCACATCGCCGCGGGTCCGCAGCGGCAGCGCGGCCTCTGCCCTCGTGTCGGGCAGCTCGGTCGCGGCCAGGCGGACGACGTCTTCCTGTGCACGCTGTGCATAGCGGCTTTCGCCGTTGTCGATGCACCAACCGACCATGCCGTCGCCCACGCGGATGCGGTGGTGGCGCGCGATCATCGCCCGCCCGGCCTCGCCGGTGCCGGCGCTCAAATTCGCCCATTCACGCGCCCCATCGACCAGGAACAAGCCGACGTAATAGAGGCCAAACCGATCGCGGATCAGATCGACCACCTGGCGGCCC
>Ga0180436_10000365_pt1 | contig 47168 bp, 63 predicted proteins | sample SS_ome_2_FD_132434 | JGI IMG/M metagenome (GOLD analysis project Ga0180436, IMG submission 132434) | Hypersaline lake sediment archaeal communities from the Salton Sea, California, USA - SS_3_S_2 metaG | ecosystem: Environmental > Aquatic > Non-marine Saline and Alkaline > Hypersaline >...
ACTGCAAGAGCACACCGGAAACATTCACGGTCGACTCGTGCAACTTCAGGCGATGCGGGGACTGCGACACCCCAATCTTTTCGCTGACCCGCGTTTTGCTGGCGCAAGAAGACCTGATCGACAGGCCCGCAACCGGAGGTGGGGAGCGTGGGTAAACCGCTGCACGATCAACTATGCAAGGCAGAGGATACAATCGCCGCCCTGCGCCGGGAGAACGACGCGCTGAGCGCGAAGGTGTGCGCTCTTAATACGAGCAACGCCAAACTCCGCAGAGAAGTGTTGAGGCTCAAAAGCGACAACCGGAAAGACAACGATTTCGCAGACGCGGAGTTCACCCGCCTCCGCGCCGAGAGGGACGAGGCCCGGTCAGACATCGCGGCGATGGTGGCGAAGGCTGCGGACAAAAACCTTGACGGATATCGGGAGTTGGGCGAACGGGCGGCCTGTGCCGAGAACGAGCGCGACGAAGCCCGCGCCCAGGTGGCCGCCATGGGGGAGGCGTTGAAGGAGATCCGCGACGGCATCCAGCGGGTTGCCCGCGAAAAGAATGAGGACACGCGTTTTGACATGGAGTCGGTTGTTGTGCGTATCAACGCCGCGCTCTCCCCGCGCCCGGTGGTGGCGGTGGTGGAGGGGTACATCGAGCGGGGCGACGAGCAGGGCGACACGTTCACCAAAGATCCAATGGAGCGTGGCGACGGCTGGCTAGGCGAGGATGTGCCCGTGACCCGGATCATCGTCTCCCGCGAGAGCGGCAGCGGGGAGGGGGAGGATTGAGCGAATACACGTACTCCCGCGAATATCTACGAGAGCAGCTTGTAGAGTTTCACGAGTTAATGGGCCGACGGTCGTTTTGGGCAGGCGATCCGCAGAAGTGCATGGACGCCTTGTTGTGGGTTTATGTGAATACCCCAGGCACGACGGAGAGTGATTCTAATTTAGTTGATGCCGCTATGACCGGATACCTGCACCGCAAGGCATACGTGGATCTGTGCCCCGCCCCCACGGGCGACGACGGCGACACGGTTGAGACGCCGACCAACTGGCCCGAGCGACACAAGGGATTCATTGACCATGTCGGCGGGGACAGCGGAGGCAGGATATGAGGCAAATGAGAGAAACCAGATACTTCATGCTAGACAAACGACTTGACCGATTGCGAAAAGATCTCGAGCAGGAGCAAGCAAGGGCCTTCCCGGTCGGATGGCGAGTCCAATTTAAACGGGGCACCATGACGAATCCGGCCTGGGCTGTGATACTGAGCCATAGCTGGGGCGGTCGAATGAAAATCCGCAGCGAGATCTCCGGCAAGCGTTATTGGATATCGACGCACGACACACTGCTAGGAACCATCACAGAGCTCCCAGGGGACAGCGATGGGTAAAGCCGAACCGGTCAAGTTCACGGCGAGCCTGCTCTACGGGCTCCTACAGACACGGCACACACGGGACCTGCTGGTCGGCGAGTGCCCGACCGGCACCGCCTACGCGCATGGCTACGGGCAGCTGGACGCCTGGGCGATGAAGCGCAGCTGGACCGACCCCCGCGTGTGGGGATACGAGATCAAGGTCACGCGCTCAGACTTCATCCGCGACGCCAAGTGGAGGAAGTACCTCGACTACTGCACCGAGTTCTTCTTCGTCACCGCCCCAGGGATCTGCGACCCCACCGAGATCCCGCCAGAGGCCGGACTCCTGGTCGCCGCAAAAACCGGGACACGCCTCTTCACCAAGAAGCACGCGCCTGCCCGAGCGCCGGACAAGGATGCGCTGTTCGATGTGCTCAAGAGCCTGCTGATCAATCGGGCAGTCATGCGCGAGTCCCGAGGGGGCGATCCGGATCTCGACCGTGCAGAGCGCATGGAGCGGCTGAAAAGTGACATGGCCGACCGGCGGCTACTAGCTGCGCACATCCATGAAGAGATCCGAAAGGGCTGGCTCGAGCTCCGCCAACAACGCGACCAGGCGAAGCGGGAGGTTGAGAGGTATGAGGGCTTCAAGAAGGTGCTCAAGTCCCATGGTCTCGACCCTGATGCAACGTCGTGGGAATTCCGTAATAGGATGAGTGAACTTATGGCAGGCGTCCCGCCGGGAGTCGGGCGAACCCTCGACGAGACGATCGCCAAGCTCCAAGTGTTCAGGAAGCTCTACTCCAAGATGGCAGAGAAAGGAACGTGATCATGCCGACCAAGATCGAGTGGTGCCACGAGACCTGGAACCCCATCACCGGCTGCACGAAGGTCAGCGCAGGCTGCGCCAACTGCTACGCCGAGCGCATGGCCACCCGCATGCGCGGCCGGTTCGGGTACCCGGCCGACAACCCCTTCCGGCCGACCTTCCATCCCGACCGAATCGATCAGCCGCGCAGGTGGCCGAAGCCCAAGCCCGGCGAGCGCCGGCTCGTCTTCGTCGACAGCATGGGCGACCTGTTCCATGAGGACATGGACACCGCCTGGGTCAAGGCGGTCTGGGACACGATGGTCGAGACCCCCTGGAACACCTACCTGCTGCTCACCAAACGACCACAGGTCATGCAATTTTGGATCACCTGCACCCTCGACGGGGCGCCGCCGCCGGCCAACATCTGGTGCGGCACGAGCGTCGAGAACCAAGAGCGGGCCGACGTCCGGATCCCATGGCTCCTGCGGACGCCGGCGGCGGTCCGGTTCGTGAGCGTCGAGCCGATGTTGGGGCCGGTCGACCTGCAAACCGGCGTCTACATAGATGGCCCGGAGAGCATGAAGGGAACCACGCTCATTGGGCTCGATTGGGTCATCTGCGGCGGGGAGTCCGGCCCCGGCGCTCGGCCCATGCACCCCGACTGGCCCCGTTCCCTGCGCGACCAATGCGCCGAAGCTGGCGTCCCTTTCGTCTTCAAGCAGTGGGGCAGCTGGGTCCCATACAGCGAAGCGTGCTACGACAGGGACCTGCGCGCTGCGTGCTACAGAAAGAGACAGATTAGTATGGCATCGGAGGTTTACATGGACGGCCCAGTCGCGATGGGCCGAAACCAGGTCTCGATGCACCTCGTCGGAAAGAAGCACTCCGGCCGCACCCTCGACGGCAAGATCCACGACGAATACCCCAACACGGAGGCAGGAGAATGAAGTCCAAATTAATCAGGTGCATCACCGGATGCGCAATCGGCCTGGTGGGCATCACGCTCGTCTGGCTCGCCGCAGGATGGATGGCGGCGATCGGCGTCTTCTTGATGATCTGGGGCAACAACGTCGAGCGCCGGAATGACATCGAGGAGATCGTCCATAACAAGATCAGTAGATCGCTTATCGCCGCTTCCTTGTTGAGGATGGGGAGGAAACCATGACCCTGTACCACTTCACCGCCGCCCACCTCGTCAAGTCGATACTCCGCAGGGGGATAACCATGGGCTGCATCCCCCGCGGAGATCTCGACAAGCCCAAGTTCGACCGGCCATACCAGTGGCTGACCTGCGACCCGGACCCCAAGCAGCAGGAGTGGGACAATTCGGAGTTCAGGCGTCTGCCCTACAGCCGGACCGCGATCCGGATGACCGTCGAGATCCCGACGTGCATGGAGCGGCACCTTCACAGGTGGCTCGAGATCGCCGACCCCGATGAGCCGATGGTCCAGATCCTCAACTCAGAGGGCAACCCGGACGACTGGTGGGTCTACGCTGGCCGGATCCCTGCTCGGTGGATCATCCGAGCCAAGAGGATGGTGGACTGATGCCCCCGGCGAAGCCCCCCATCCCCAACCGGGTCCCGCTCCACTTCCGGGCGCTGCGCCTGGCGGGCCTCACGCGCCTCGAGGCGGCCGAGGAGGTCCTGGCCGAGCCAGGCATGGCCGAACGCCTAGATCGGGACGCCAGGAGCCTCGTGAGCGCCATGGACGCTGATCCGCGGACCACCATCCGCAAGAACAACTGCAAATACCCCGGATGGCTGATCGATGAATATTCGGAACTTCGCAGACGCGGTCTAACTGGCATACAGGCAGCCGAAATCTTGAAGATCAGGCACCGCTACGAGCGATCGGCGAAGACAATCGCATCCAGCCTCAACGGCCGGGCGAAGACCGACGCCTGTAGACCCCCAACGCGGCCTGGGTACCTCCACATGGCCGCCGCAGATCCCCGGCCCGGCAGCCCCGGTGCGCAGGCAATCGGCTGCAAGTGCCCCAGGTGGGATAACCACCTCGGGGGAGGCTGGCTGGGCTGCCCCCCGGACCGGGATGGGATGGTCCTCTTCCTGGTGGCTACCGGCTGCCCGATTCACGACAACCCCAACGCCCCAAAGGAGTCACGATGTCCGAAGACACGACCCGCACCGACACAGCCCTCGAGCAGAGCCCCCAGGCCACAGCCAGCCAGATGATCATGGCGGGGGTCGAGCAGGCGGTCGAGATCGCTGATCAGGTGGTCGACCACCTGAAGAAAACAAGATCCCCCCACCCCCTGGCGATCTTCCAGCCCAGCAAGACCAGGAAGATCCTGAGCAAAGACGGGGCGCAGACCATGGATCTGACGCACATCGCGATCCCCGTCCAGGCGCTGCAGCACATGAAGGACGGGCACGCGCAACTGCAGGGGGAGGCCCCGCGGTTGGTGGCGAGCGACCCGACCCCGGAGCAGATCCTCGCCGAGCTCGAGCGCCTCGAGGCGCTTCTCGACGACATGGGGGTCGAAGACCCTGAGCGCAAGGAAAAGAACTAGACGTGAAGCGCCAGAGATCAAAACCTGACAGACTGGCAGTCGGTGGGTATGTGGATAACCCGATCAGCGGCCTGGGCAAGAAAAAGCACAATGCGCTAATGGATTTTCCTGATGTCCTCAAAGAATTGACACACGGTCGGACTTTGAACAAATATCCCGGATATATCCCACATATTTATGGCATAGATAGGTTAGATAGATCAGATAGGTTGTAAGAGGAGCACCAAACGGCAACAACTGACACTGACACCTGACAGGAGGAGGAGATGCCAATCCAGAAGCCGACCATCGAGATCCTGAAGCTCCAGGACCTCACCCCGGCCGACTACAATCCGAGGGGGATCACCGATCAGGAGCGGGCCGGCCTGCAGAATTCCCTCGAGCGCTTCGGGCTGGTCGACCTCCCGGTCTGGAACCGTCGCACCGGAAACCTCGTCGGGGGCCATCAACGGAGGGAGATCCTGATCGAGGCCGGCGAGACCGAGAGCCCGGTGGTCGTGGTTGACCTGGAGATCGAAGAGGAAAAGGCGCTGAACCTCGCACTCAACAGCCCAGCCCTCGCCGGACACTTCACCGTCGACGTCCACGACCTGATCGCGGAGATCGAGCAGGCGCTCCCCGAAGCCTTCGAGGCCCTGCGCCTCGAGGAGCTCGAGGCTCAGAACCGCAGGCTGCTGCGCCAGGTCCCAGTGAAGACCAAGCCCGGGCAGGATGACGTGCCGGAACCACCCGAGGACCCCACAGCCAAGCTGGGGGACATCTGGGAACTCGGCCGCCACCGGCTCATTTGTGCGGACAGCCTGCGCCCGGAGACCTACGCGGCGCTGATGGACGGCCGGAAGGCCCACATCGTGATCACCGACCCCCCTTACGGCGTGGGATACGACTGCAGCCGGGTCAGCGCCCGTAAGCGGGCCCAGCGCCTCGTCCCGATCACCTCAGACAGCAGCTGCGAGGGGATACGCGACGGGAAGCGGTGCAACCGCACTAACGCCGATCCCGGCGTAACCCTCACCCGCCACCACGTCGACGGGGACACCTACAACAACGATCCCAGCAACATCCAGATCCTCTGCAAGCACTGCCATGCGCAGGCCGACCTGGCGCTCGGGCGCTGGGCCCGGTCGGCCGCCGGCGCCCGCAAGGCCGCCGCGGAGGCCCGGGAGCGCGGCGAGACCCCAGAAGTCACCGGCGAGCCGCCAGCGCCGGAGTGGGATTCTGAAACCTGGGATCATTTTCCGAGCCAGGCTCACTTCAAGGACTTCCTGGTCCGCGCCTTCAACGCCATCGCCGGCGTCACCCGCGAGAACGCCGCCTGGTACGTCTGGCACGCCAGCAGCACCGCCCACGTCTTCCGCGAGGCCCTCGCGGCGGCCGGGATCCGCGTCCACCAAGCGATCACCTGGGTCAAGCCGACCCACGTGATGGGCTTCAGCGTCTGGAATTGGAGATGCGAGCCCTGCTACCTTGGTCGGAACGAGAACGGGGAGCGTAAGCCCTGGAGCGAGACCCAGGCGAAGATCGGGCGCCTGATCGAGGGGCTGCTGGCCATCGAAGGCCCAGATGACCTGGTCGAGTGGGAGCGGCGAGCCAAGCACCTGGCCATGGGCTGGGTGAAGGGCCACAAGCCGATGCTCAACCCGGTCGCCGGCGAGTACTCCAACGTCTGGGAGGCGGGCTGGGAAGGGCGATCCCGCAGCGCCGGGCTGCACCCTACCCAGAAGCCGGTCCGGGTCTTCGAGCTCCCCCTGATGAAGCACACGCGCCCAGGGCACATCATCCTCGACGCCTTCTGCGGGAGCGGGACCAGCCTGATCGCCGCAGAGCTCACGGGGCGCCGGTGCTACGCGGTCGAGCGGAACCCCGCCTTCATCGACATCGCGGTCCGGCGCTGGGAGGATTTCACGGGGGGCCACGCCGAGCTCGTCCACCGAGAGGAGGATGCCGATGGCTCACAGGAAGCCTCTGACGGAGCAACAGACTGAAGCCGTTGAACTTCTGAGGGCCGATGAAAACGCGATGCGCTCGGTCCAGATTATGGCGCGGGACAACTACCTGCAGCGCCTAGTCGCCATCTGGCACCTGGTGCCGATCGGGACGGCCCCAGACGACTACCAGGCCACGGGGGAGCCGCCCGCGCAGGTCGAGGACTTGGCAGACCTGCCGGCGGCCGAGCAGACGGCCGTCGCCTGGGAGGGGCTGGCGCCCGACGCCACCGTCATGCGCCAGCTGCTCGGCGCCGCGATCGACGTGGCGGGGACGGCGAAGCGGGCGATCCGGCTGGGGCTCGTCCTGCCAGACGGGACCCTGAACCGCTACGCAGACGCGTGGATCACCGCAGAGACGACCAAGCTGCTGGAGGGCATGAAGAACCACTGACAGACTGAACATCGGGCCAGAAACCACACAGGAGGGACCATGAAACGATCACGAGTCAAGCACAGCGGCATCTGGGCACCGGGGGCCCGGCTGCAGCGATCCAGCCACGTAGCCCGCATGCCGGGGCTCTGGGGCGGGCTGCCGCTCGACTGGTACCGGACACCGCCTGCCCCTCGGCACTATCCGATAGACCCGCTGCCGAACATGCCGTGCATGATGATCCCGATCGAGGTCGATCCGGCGACCGAGCCGCCGCCGGACCACATCCTCCGCGGCGCCCACCACTTCACGACGGTCCCGAAGCCCCGGCACCTCGGAAAGAGGGGGCTCCCGCACATGCCCCCTGGCCCCATGGCCGAGGCCAACGAAGACCTGGATGACTTCCTGCTCAAGATGAGGGCGCCCCCCCAACTGCAGCTGCAGCGCCGGCGCCGAGGCCCCCGCCGCGGCACCCGCCCCCAACCCAGGGCCCGCCGGCGGCGGCCCAGCATTTTGTCTGCGGACATGGCCACTATAGTGGACAAACCGAAAAGGAGATGACGATGAGAACCTCGGATCGACTGATCGAAGCGACGATCATGCTAAACGCCAGGATCGCCAAGGCAGGACGCACGATCGGCAGAGCCGTCCAGGGCACTATGCAGGATTGCGCACTAGCCTGGGCCCTGGCCACCCACAGCCTCCGCCGGCCGATCGTCCGGATCCGGCAGGACAAGGACGGCACCTTCCGCATTGAGCAGAGCAGCATCGCCAGCGGGAAGTGGTCGACGGTCCACGAGATCTACAACGATCGAAGCCAAGTTCCGGCAGGTGCGTGGGTCAGCCGGTGGGGCGCCGTCGCCGGCCTCAACCCCGTGCGCACCGCGCCGATCTTCGAGGCCCACTTCCGGGGCTTCAACAGCCGCCTCGAGGCCAGCGCAGCCCTGATCGAGGCCGACCGGATCCTGCAGGAGCGCCACGCGGCCGACCGGCAGGAGATCCTCAACGAGTACGCTTGACAGGCCGCCCGACCGCGGCCAAGGTAGGAGACCACCCCAACACGGAGGCACGATATGGATCAGAAACCGAAGCCAGGACACCCGCGCATCACCATGCCCAGCGACGAACCGCCCGCCGCCGACGCTGCAGCCGAAGGACCAGACCCCCTCGAAGTTGCCATGCGCCACTACCGGGAGCTCGTCCACCAAGCCGACATGCTGAAGATCATGGATCCAGAGGGCTCCCGGATGGGGCCGGCCTTTGAGGAGCACATCCGCTGGACCCGCGAGATAACGGGCGCCACGATCAATGCGACGATGATGATGCTCGAGCGCCTCCAGGAGATCGCGGAGTCACCGGAGGGCCTCTGCATCGGCGAGGCGCACGGCATCGAGACCGACCCGGACGGCCCGGCCCGGCTCTACCTGCCGGAGTCGGTCGCCGAGCAGCTGGTCGCCCACATGATCCGGAACGATGAGGTCGACCGGCGGGCCAAGCAGATGCCGGACGCACCCCAGATGCAGCCCGCCTACCAGCGCCGGGCGATACCGGAGGGCCTGCTGCAGTCGATGCGAGACGCCATGGACCACATGGCGCGGTCCACCACGAAGACCGCGCCGCCGGTCAGTTTCGCCCGGGCCACGATCAAGGCGCTCGAGCAGCTGATAGAGATGCCGGCCGTGCCGGTCGGGACCGATCGCGAGGTCAAGCCCAGCGTCGACCCGGAGTTGATGAAAGAGCTCGGCGAGGCGGCGACCCGGCTCGTCCTCGAGAGGAACAAAGGCGAGCCGGAGGCGGCCTTCGCTGCCCGCACCCTCGACGCCATCAAGCAACTGTCTGAGCGTCAGCCCTCGCCGGTGGTGTCTGAGCTCGAGGAGCGCCCGGCCCTCGACCACGACACCCTCATGGAGCTGCAGCTGGTGGTCCGGCACGTCTTCGAAGCGCCGACCGCAGAGGATGAGCACCCGCCCCTAAGGGCATTCGCGGTCCTCGTTCGGGACGCGATCTGGAAGCTGGCAGGGAAAGACTTCAGTGAAGACAGGTTCGAGATCCCCCACTACGAGGAGCCTGAGCCGGAGTGCGATCCCTCCATCGCTACGCGGGAGTCTCGGCCAGCCCTCAGCCCGGAGGCCCTCGAGGAGCTCCGGGACGCGGCCGGCGTGGTGATCGGAGACAACTGCGAGGATCTGCAGCCAGGCATCACTGGCGGGCGAGTCTACAACATGAACGCCCTGATCAGCGCGATCGTCCGGGCGATCGAGGAGCTCGCCGGCGCCGGCTACCACTTCGAAGTGCAGCTTCAGCCCCGGGGGCCGGAGGGTCCGCCGCTCACAAGGGAGACATTCAACCAAGCAGTCGACAAGCAATCCAGCACTCACCTGCCGGCCAGCCCGGACGACAGGGAGGCCACGACATGAAGCACTACCTCAAGACGTGGCCCGAGTACTTCGCCAGGATCCACGACGGATCCAAGAGGTTCGAGATCCGCAAGGTCGATGACCGGATCTTCCAGGCCGGGGACAACATCGTCTTGCAGGAGTGGATGGAGCCAGGCGGGCTGACCGGCCGGGAGATTCACGGGCGCATCACCTTCGTGACCGACTTCATGCAGATGGAGGACGTCGTCGTCTTCGGCTTCACCACGGCCAAGGACGCCGCCAAGGCGCCGGTCAGCCCGTCGACGATCTCCCACCTCAAGGATGCAGTCTCTACGGTCCTGCGGGACAACTGCGAGTGGGAGACGGTCGATACAGGGATAGCCAGAACCAACATGAACAGCATGATCACTGCGCTCACCGATGCCGTGCTCCAGCTGGCCGGCGAGGGACCGGCCATGATCTTCTGGGAGCCTGATCGCCGGCCAGACACGCCCGCCTCTTGACAGGCGCTGTGCACCTGTGCGAGATTGGCCCCCGCAACGCCGGTCAGGAGAGAGCCGGCGACCAGGCCCCCGGGGAGACCCCCTGGATATCCCTCCGATCCCCGGGGGCCGCGGGGCACAGCACGGAGGCGCAACGTGGATCCGACCATCGACGAAGTGATCGCTTGGCTCCGCAAGGAAGCGGACGAGATCGATGAGGACATGGGGGAGGGAACCGAGGCCGCCAGTATGCAGCGCCACGCCGCCAGCATGCTCGAGGGCTTCCGGCCATTGCTGCGCTCGAGCACGATGACACCACTGCAGACCAGGCGCATGGGGAGGATACTCGACAACCGATGAGGGGAGGCTGCTGGCTGCCCAGCCGGGCCCATAACCCGGCCTACTCCGGTTCGATTCCGGACCCCTCAACCAAGATGCTCGAGCCGGCCAACTCGAGCAGGTCCCAGCCGGCAGCCGGTACGCTGAGTGATAGACACAGGCTGCCGGGGCCGGCTGGGCTGAACAACACGGAGGGTACCGCTCATGGGAGCAAACCGGGCCCGAACCCCGGGGAGCGGTCACACGCTGGGGTTCGATTCCTCTACCCTCCTCCAGATCGCCGACCGGCGCCGTTGTCCTTGCGGCAATAAGGCCACCAACGGGCAGGACTTCAGCGGGCCGGTTGGCGACAACCGCCGGGGGCGGGAGGAGTAAACTCCGTCGCGACCCCGCTCCCGGTGCGACCACGAGGCAGAGCCATGGCGATCAAGGACCTCAACTACCGCCAGCAGGAAGTCCGGAAGGAGATCATCCGGACCCGCGGCCGGATCAGCGGCCAGAAGCTCGCCGACCGATTCCACGTCTCCCGCACCACCATCTGGACAGACCGCCAAGCGATCGCGAAGCATGCGCCGGTCCGCGGCAGGCGCTCCGGTACGTCCGGCAGCTGGGATGAGGCGAAGGAGATCGACCGGGCCCTCGCGGAGTTCGAGGAGCTCCGGCGGGAGATCTACGAGGAGCTCAGGTTCGCTGAGGAGGCCCTGAACACCTTCACCGCCGAGAACCGCCGCGGCGCCGAGTCATTCCGGACGGTTCGCGTGCAGCTGATCGCGCAGGCCCGCGGGCTGCTCAAGGACAAGCTGGACTTCTTGAAGGACATCGGCTACTTCACCCTCCAGGCCCGCAAGTTCGAGGTCGCGACCAAGGACGTCAACGAGCTCGAGAACCACGAGGTCGACGCCGAGATCAAGGAGCTCGCGGAGATCCTGCAGTTCCCCGTCGAGACGATGGTCGCTGGCGAGGACTCCGCCGAGGATAAGCCGGACGCCGCGGCCGCCGGCGCCGAGTGAGCACCGCGCCGGCCACAGCCGACGTCCCGCGCCCCGCCCGCCGGCGCCGGAAGCGCCTCGCCGACAAGACCCGCAAGAAACTCACCCGCCGACACGCTCTGATCTCGATCCGCAAGGAGCTCCAGTACGCGGGCCCGGACCACGAGCGCCACGCCAGGGCGACGATGGCCCTGGCCAGGATCCTCGGCTACCAGCTGTACGAGCCGCACAAGGAGATCATCCGGCATCAGAGCCGGACCGCCTGCAGCGATGATCCCGAAGATGACAGCGACATCGTCCTGGCCTTCCGTGGGCTGGGCAAGTCGACGGTCGGCACCGTGGTGCGTGCGATCAAGTACATCCTCGAGAACCCGGACGTCCGGATCGCCATCATCAGCGCCACGAAGGACGGCGCCAAGCAGTTCATCGATGAGATCGAGTCGCACCTCCTCGACAACAAGATGCTCCATCGCCTCTTCGGGAAGTTCCTCGTCGAGAACGCGCCGACCAAGAGCGGCCGCTACAATGAGCAGCAGTTCACGGTTCTGCAGCGGAAGCGCCGGGCGCTGCGGGAGCCCACCGCCATGGCACTCGGCGTCGGCAGTCAGATCGCGTCCCGGCACTTCGACGTCATCATCTACGACGACCTGGTGACGCTCCGCGAGAGCCGGACCGCCACGCAGCGCCAGAACATCGATGACTTCCATGGGAGCACGGCGGTCGGCGCCACGATGCCCCACACGAAGAATCACTACCTCGGGACGCGCTACTACCCTGGGGACCAGTACGAGATCCTGATCGACGGCCGCGAGGATGAAGAGACCGGGGCTCTCGACGGCAGGTGCCTGACGATCCCCCTCGTCACGATCGACGCCGATGGCGAGTGGACTCCGACGCACCCCGAACGATTCCCGCTCCGCGTCTGCAAGCGCATACGGAAAAAGGCTGGGCCCTACCACTTCAATGCGCAGTTCCAGATGGACACCGCCAGCGGGACGGGCATCTTCTTCTCCTACGCCGACCTGCTGTGGTACGGCGTGCGCCCCGATCAGCGCGTCGGCGAACTCATGCCGCCAGGCAACCTCGAGATCTATCAGTTCTTCGACCTGGCGGCGAAGAAGACGGACAAGGGGGCCTACTTCGCCGGCGTCACCATCGGCGTCCGCGACCACGGCCACCAACGCCTCGCGTGGGTCCTCGACCTGGTCCGGGAGCGGGCCGGCATGGCACGCCAGCGCGAGCTCATCTACCAGCAGGTGAAGAAGTGGAAGCCGATCGTCGCCGGCGTCGAGGCCGTCCAGATGCAGGGGGGGTTTGCAGAGGAGATCGCCGAGCGCACGATTCTCCCGGTGGTGCCGATCAAGGTTGAGGGTGACAAGATCCTGCGGGCCACGAAGGTCCAGCCGATTATCTCCAACCACGGGCTGGTGATGCCGCTCCCAGAGACCCCACTCGGCGAAGTGACCAAGCCCCTGCTCCACGAGATGATCCGCTTCCCCGAGAACACCGAGGGCCGCGGCGAGTACTGCGACACGGTCGACGCCCTGGTCGGCGCCCTCGATCTGGCGATGTACGGCGACTACAGCCGCGGCACCGAGATGGGGATGGCCAGCGACGATCTGAACTTCGCTCGCCCCGCCTGATTGGAACCTTCCCGCAGGGTTCCCACCTCCAGGAAGTCGCCCGCCAGCCCGAACGCCGCAACCCGTTGCCCCGCCTGACCTCCGAGGTATTTTGTGCGGACACCCCAAAAGTGGACACTTGACAGGAAGTGTGTGCGGCGGGCTATTTTCGCCGCGGCGACAGGGAGGTGCCGTGGCGATTATCAGTCTCCCCTTCTCAAACAAGCAGTTCAAGGTCAGCTTCGGCAGCCGCCAAGCGCCGGATGACCTGCGCGTGATCGACCGTGGACCCGAGGGCCCGCAGGCCCAGCATGCCCGCCGCAGCGACACGGAAGACGGGATGATCAGCGGGACCAAGTGGGGCGAGAAAGCCGAGGTCCGGGAGCACGGGCTGCTCGAGTACCTGATGGGCGAGTACGGGATCGAATACAAGCCCGAAGGCGAGCTCGAGATCGAGGACTACCAGGAGATGCTGGATGAAGACGCCGAAGTCTTCAGCGCCATGCAGTACAAGATCCTGGCCCGCCTGAGTTCAGGCTGGGAGATTGAGCCGGCCAGCGATGAGCGTGAGCATCAACAGCACGCCGAGTTCATCCGGGCCCAGCTGCAGCAGATGCGCGGGACGGTCTCCGAGTTCCTCGAGAACGCGATGGACGCCCTCAGCTTCGGGGCCAGCGTGAACGAGCGGATCTACCGGCCGATCACCGAGGGCGAGTGGCGCGGGAAGGTCGGACTCCAAGCAATCAAGCCCCGCCCGATTAAGACCTTCCGATTCATCACCGACAAGCACGGCAACCTCGAGCGCCTCGAGCAGCGCCAGGGCATCACCAATACCTTCACCACCCTCGACCACAACTACTTCGTGATCTGGGTCTGGCGGGGGAAGGGCAGCTACGTCGGCCGCAGCGAGCTCCGCGCAGCGTACCGGTGGTTCAAGGCGAAGCAGATCCTGCCGCAGCTGTGGTTCCTGTTCCTCGAGCGGTACGCCGCGCCGAGCGCGGTCGGCAAGTTCGAGCCGAACACCGATCCATCGGACAAGGCCGAGGTCCTCGGCTTCCTCGAGGGGCTCAAGGGCAAGGGCGCCGCGATCGTGCCGAAGGATTGGGAGCTCGAGCTGATCGAGAGCGCCCGCCGCGGAGTGGACTACCAGGACGGGCTGAAGTACTGCGACGCCCAGATCCGCAAGGCGGTCCTGCTGCCCAGCCTGATCAGCAGCGAAGGCGAGCGCGGCGCCTACAGCCTCGGCCAGCGCCACGCCGACAACTTCACATGGGTCCTCGACGCGCTCGGCGAGCGCCTGGCCGAAGACGTGATGGGTGATCAGGTCATCCGGCCGCTGATCGACCTGAACTTCCGCACCGATCGCTACCCTGAATTCAGGTGGCGAGAGTACGCCGAAGAGACGATGCAGGAGCGCGTCGACGCCGTCGCGAAGATGGTCGATTGCAGGGTTCTCGACCCGGATGACCAGTCTGACTTCGACGTGGCCCGCCAGAGGCTCGACCTGCCTGAGCGCCAACTCCCGCCGCCCCCTAAGCCCACTAGACTGCCGGCCCCGCCCCCGCCCGTCGCGGATCCGGACCCCAACTCGGATCCGCCAGCCCCTCCTGCAGATGGGAAGCAAGGCGATCCCGTCGCCGCCACGCACCATCGTCAGGCTGACCATGCAGCAGGGGCGGACGGGGCCCGGCAGCTGAAACACGCCGCCAAGCATAAGCACGTCGAGATCGCGGCTGCCCACGATCGCGAGGAAGCCGAGTCGATCGCGGAGATCACCGAGATCATCGACGGCATGCGGCGCGGGCTTAACGAGACGATCCGCAAGCGGAAGCTCGCAGAGACGAGGGACCAGTCGGAGATTGGAAAACTTCGGATGGTTGGCGTCGGCGAGCTCCGGGCTGCTCTGGAGCGGCTCACAGGGCATGCCCTCCACCGGGGGGCCGCCGACGCCTTCTCCGAGGTCCGGCGTGGGATCAAGGCTGTCGGGACGCCGGTGCCCGAGATCGAGAACCTCGGTGACACGATGAACACCAACTACACGGTCGCCCCGCCCTCGCCTGACCATCCCTACGCAGTCCCGATCAGTCGAGCGCTCTTCGACCACGGAGTCATCGAGGCGGCCGGCGCGAACCACGCCTACACGTCCACCCGCCGCGACATCATCGACTACTGGAAGGGCAAGGTCCCGATCCAGCGCCAGCTGCTCGCGCAGTACAGCCGGCAGTCCTTCACCATCACCGGCGCGTTCAGCGATGAGCTTCTCGGCCGGGTCCAGGTGACGCTGGGCAAGGGAATGATCAGGGGCGCCACGCTGGCCCAGATGCAGCTGGCGGTCAACGACATCTTCATGCCATACCTGGCTGACCCAGGAGCGCTGGACCCGGCCCTGGCCAACCCGTGGCGCGTCGAGAACATCGTCCGCACGAACCTCGCCGAAGCCTACTCGACCGGCCGCATGAACATGATGCAGCACCCCGAAGTGGGGACCTTCATCGTGGCCTACGAGTACTCGTCGATCATGGACGACCGGACCACCGAGTTCTGCCGTGACTGGAACGGGACGGTCATGCGGGCCGACGACCCGCGAGTCATGGCCAACAACCCCCCGAACCACTACCAGTGCCGATCGATCTGGATCCCGATTGTCAGGGGCGAGCAGTACCTGCTGACCGCCATCCCTGCGACCGAGCCCATGACCGGATTCAAGATCTGAGGAGGACCCCATGTTCAGCCTGAACGAAATCGCCGCACAGTACGCGCAGAACATGGTCCTGGCCGGGGCCTACGTCGAGTGGCACGAGCAGGGCTCGACGATCAGCCTCGAGGATATGTCGACCGTCACCACCGACGCATCCAAGATGTTTCTGGGGGACGCCGGCGAGGGCCAGGACCCGCGGTACGGATACGGGTTCATGGCGATGGTCGGGGATGAAGGCAAGCTGCGCGTCAGCCTCGAGGCCCTCCGCCGGATTCGCCTGCAGGCGATGCGCGTCGGCGACGGGGCGGTCGCGGTCATGGCCGACGTGATCATCGCCCTCAGCGGGGTCAGCTTCACGGCGCCCAAGGGGGAGACCGCCGACCACGCGCAGACCGAGGAGTCGCGGGGCTGGGTGAAGATCTTCAAGACCGGCCGCGTGACCTGCAACCGCGGGATCACCCGCGACTGGACCGACGAACACCTCGACACGATCGTCAGCGCCCACGCAGCCCGCATCGAGCAGGGGGACACGCTGCCGCGCCTACGTCTCGGAGACCACAGTGGCCTGAAGCCCAAGGTCGGGAAGGTCCCGGCGCTGCGGAGGGTCGGCGAGTGGCTCGAGGCGAAGTTCACCGATGTGCCGGCGGTCGTCGGGAAGGCGATCCGCAAGCACCTGTACGATCAGCTGAGCGCGGGCTTCAGCTTCAACCAGAAAATCGGGGGAAAGGTCTTCAGCCGAGCCCTCGACCACGTCTCCATCCTTGGAGCCGAGCTCCCGGCGGTCGAGGGCCTGCCCGACCTGGAGCAGTACTTCAGCAAGTTGGACGGGCCCGGCGAGATCCCCGAGGGGGTCGCTTGCTACACACTCTACAGGGAGGATCACGAGATGAATAACGGAGGTCCCAGCGGGAGCGGCGAGAAGGGCGATGCCCTGGCAACCGAGAACGCGAAGCTCCAGGCCGAGAACAAGGTCCTGGCCGAAGAGCGCGATGCGCTCCAGAAGCAGCAGGCCGAGCACGCCCGCCAGGAGAACGAGACGATCGTCGATGACGTCGTCGCCAAGGCGCTCGAGGGCGGTCACATCACGCCGGCGCTCGAGGGCGCGGCCAAGGCGGTCGGCGCGGCCCTCCGCGAGAACGCGGATCACTGCTCCGGCGACAACAGCCCCTGGCAGGGCTTCACGGACCTGCTGAGCAAGGGCAGCATGGTCGAGTTCACCGAGAAGTCGGATGCGGACGATCCCGACGCCGGAGGCGATGCCGACGACGACGAACGCTCCAACTTCAGCAAGGAGATGGCCGAGGGCGCCGAGATCGTCAAGCGCGTCGAGGGCGACGGCGACGACAAGTAGGCCGCCCGGCCATCACCACGAACCGCCGGCAACGCCGGCACACACGAGTGAGGTGAGAGAACATGGCGAACCGCACCGGCGTGAAGACGTACAGCGACACTCCCAAGGGATGGCTGCGTGAACGTCTTCTGAGTCTGCCGAAGAAGATCTCCGGCGCCGCCGTCGATGCCGGTCACACCGGCTATACCCACGTCCTGCGCTCCGGCCTGACGATGGGCGAGATCACCGCCAGCAGCATGCTGGCGCAGTACGACGACACCGCCAGCGATGGCACCGAGACCGCGGTCGGCATCCTCATGCACGAGGTCGACCTGAAGGACGGCAAGCCCGAAGACGATGCCACCGATCACTGGGGCGACCTGCTGGTCGAGGGGCACGTCGACGCGAGCGAGCTCATCGGTTGGGATGCCGCCGCCGCGGTCGACCTGGCCGGCAAGATCTACACGAGCTAGGCGCTGGTCGACGAGACCATGCCCCCAGCAGGAGGTGACGACACATGCCCGCATTTCCGAGTAACGCGAAGCTGACCGGCGTCGTCCAGGCTTTCAAGCCCGGAGTCGCGACCCCGGCCGCTCGCTACTTCACCGGTGGCAAGACGGATGAAAAGGAATTCGAATTCCACATCCTGCAGAGCAACCGGGGCAAGACGGACTTCCGCAACCCGGACTCCGTCGCCGGCGTGAAGGCCCGCACCGCACGCGTCAAGAAGCGCGTGCAGCTGGCGTGTCTGCGCGAAAAGGTTCAGCTGGAGGAGACCACCATCCGGTGGTGCGAAGCCCCCGGCAAGGACCATCCCGAGCTCGCCGAGCAGGCGCTGACCCGGGAACTCCGGCAGCTGGATGATATCTTCGAGCGGACCTGGGAGTGGGCCCGCTGGCAGATCCTGACCACCGGCGGCTACAGTGCCCTGGGCGAGGAGTCCTTGACCTACGACTTCGGTCTGACCAACACGGTCAGCGCCGGCGTCGAGTGGGATCTCCCGGCCACCGCCACGCCCATCGCCAACATCAACGCGTGGAAGGTGCTGATCGAGCAGACCAGCGGCTATAAGGCCGCCGAGCTGCTGATCACGAGCCCCGGACTGCGCCTGCTGATGGCCACGAGCGAGGCCAAGGCGCTGTTCTCCGACGACACGAAGAAGACGTACTTCGAGACCGGGAAGATCGGGAAGATCGCCGATCTCAACGTCATTCTCGTGGACGACGGATGGGACAACGCCGGCACCTTCAACTACTACCTCAGCACGAGCGGCGCCCCGACCCTCGGCAACATGGCGATCATCAAGGCCGCCGGCCCCGTGGGGCAGTTCGTGCAGGGGAAGGCGATCGACTCGAAGGCCCCCGATCGGCTGATCGGGAAGTTCGCCAAGACCTACGTCCGGGAAGACCCCCCGGGGCGCACGGCGCTGATGTGCCAGACCGCGTCGCCAGGTCTGACCGAACCCGGCAAGGTCGTCGCGGCCACCCTGTGGACCTAGACGGCCCAGCAGTCAGCTGCGGGGGCTTCGGCCCCCGCGGCCGACATATTTTCTGCAGACACCCCACCTGGTGGGGGGGGATGAAACAAAGGAGAGCCATCATGGCAGAAAAGCCAAACACCATGTGGGTCCGAACACTTCCCGGCGTCAAGCAGCCCACGTACGAAACCATGGTGCTGCGTACCGGAGTCCCAGCCCTGATTCCGGTCGGCATCGCCAAGAAGCTGATCGAGCAGCGGCTGGTCGAGAAGTGTGATCCGCCCAAGGAAGCCAAGGCCGGGATCCACGTCCCGCTGAAGATGACGCTCAACGGCGGCGGCGCCCGGGAGGACGCGGAGCCTGCGCCCCCGATCGTCGACCCGATCGTCATCGAGATCCCGCCCGGCTGCGACCTGATCGAGGTTCCCGAGATCGGCGACCGCGCCGGTTACAAGCTCTGGGACAAGGACACCGGCCTGGTGGTGATGCCCGACGAGAAGATCGCGGAGCTCATCGAGAGCGAACGCGGTCGCATCCCGCCGGAGGAGCGGTTCCTCTCGGGCCCGGTCAAGGTGGTCTACACCAAGGGCCACGCGAAGGCTCCGCGAGACGACGAGTAGGAGAGTCCAGTGCCATACTGCACCGCTGACCAGGTCCGTGAGTACGCCGTCCAGGCCGACAGCGATGAGGAGTTCACCGAGCTCATCACCGCCGCGACGGCCCTGGTCAACGGCGAGCTCGCGTCGACCTTCAACACATCGCTGTTCGAGGATCCGCCGCACGCGATCATCCAAACGATCACAGCGAAGATCGTGGCCTCGGAGTTCATCAGCACGCGGTATGCCCAGGCCACCACCGAGCTCCACGAGCTCGCGGTCAGGCTCATGGAGCAGGCGCTCGAGAGGCTGGCCGACATCGTGGCCAACCCATACAAGCTCGAGGGGGTCGACCCCCTCGAGCCGGATGACCTGGAGGATCAGATGGACGCCAACGCGGTCCTGCTGAGTGATGGCGCGGCCGACGCCAACCGCTTCGCCGGCAGCGACCCCCGTGACTGGAAATGATTACGGCGACGTTCGACGATAAGGAGTTTCGGAAGGCCATCGACTACCTGGCCAGGGTCCATCGTCAGCTGCCGGTCCGGCGCATGGCCGTGATCGCCTACCGGTCGGTGCTGCGGAACTTCCAAGCGTCCGGCCGGCCGAAGCCGTGGAAGCCGCTCAAGCAGGTGACGATCGACAAGCGACGCAAGGCAAAGCAGAGGCGTGCTGCCAGCGCCGGCAAAAAGACGAGCGGGGCGGCACTCAGCACAAAACCTCTGCTGGATACAGGGCAGCATCTGCGCGACACGATCGGGTTTAAGGTCTTCGGGACTAGCAACTTCAAGGTCTACACCCGGTCACCAATTGCGGCGGTGCACCAATTCGGGTCACCCGCAGGGATGATCCCCAAGATCCCGGCCAGGCCCTACATGGTCTGGCAGACGGCCGACAAGAGGGCGATGGTCCAGCTGGTGCTTGACGCAATCGCAAGGGGGCTCTGATGGGCATCGACATCGCTGACGTGCTCACGGCGCAGATTGCGATCCTCGAGGCCAAGAACGACTGGCAGGCGGGGACGGCGCCCGTAAAGATCATGGCCGGCCCGCTCACGCCGCAGGCTGCCTGGCCGGTCATCGCTGTGATGGCGATCGAGGGCGACGATGGGGTCAACGACTTGGCCCAGGATCTCGAGCGCCAGACCGTCTACTGGACGGTCGAGATCCCGGTCGTGCCAGACGGAACGAACAACCAATACCTGACGCTGCTGGCGATCGACAAGCAGCTGCGCGACCTGATCAAGGCGAACCCCCGATGGGGGCTGGACGACGATGTCGAGGACACGGATCTCCGAGGCTGGACCACGGGGATCGATACGCAGGAGAACAGCAAGGATCTCCTGCAGACCCTGACCCGGCGAATGGAGGTCCGGACCTATGAGTAAGCAGGCGAAGGGCGATGCGCCCCAGACCATCTACTACACCGGCACCGAACCGCGGTCCTTCACGGGCTTCGGCGTCTTCAAGCCGGGCGACAAGACCGAGCTCCCCGCGGCCCAGGCCGCGGCGCTGCTGAGGACCGGCTTCTTCTCGAAGACCCCGGTCGCCACCGACGCCAACGAGGAGGACCGCGATGGCAAGTAAGCAGGACGGAGTCGGCGCGATCACGCAAGCCGACAGCGCGACCGAACAGGTCGCGACCCCTCAGCTGTACCTGAAGGCCGACGACATCCAGATCGAAGGCGACGGTCAGACGATCAGCGAGAAGAGTGGGATCAGCCCCGACCGCACCGGCGTGCTGCCCGTGGGCTTCAACTACAACTTCTCGATCAGCGGGCTCGAGCCCCACGCCTACGCAGCCGGTTACCTCTGGTACCTGGCGCTGGGTGGGTGTAGCGGCGCGAGCACCACGCACACGATTACCCCCGCGGCCGACGCGCAGTACGTCAACGTCTACAAGGACTACAAGGAAGACATCAGCAGCGCGGGGACCGGCGAGACGGTCGAGGTCCTGCTGGGCGGCCGGATCACGTCGATCGAGATGGAGGTCAACGCCAAGCAGTTCTGCAGCATGAACGTCAACGGCATCGGCTGCAACCTCGGCACGCCCGCGGCATCGCTGACCGCCAGCCATCCGACCGGGGCCAACAACCGGGCCCTCAGCTGGAACACCCTGCGGGCCGGCCAGTTCACGATCGGCTACAACGGCGGGGCGCAGTCCCTCGACACGAGCATCGTGGGGCTGAAGGTCATGTACAACCGGACCATGAAGCCGGAGGAGACCACGCTGGCCGACGACATCTCCGACAGCATCGTGCAGGGCCCGCGGACCCTCGACTTCGAGGTCTCCCGCGTGTTCAAGGGCAGCGCGGCCAGGTCCGAGTACAACGCCTGGAAAAGCCAGTGGACGGTCGGGATCTCCTTCAAGTTCGTGGTCGGGACCTACGAGTTCGAGATGGAGATCGACGACGCGCAGATCACCGGGCCCAACGCCGACCCCGTGGGAATCGGCGAAGACACGATCATGGGCAAGCTGCGGGCCGAGGCATACCTCGACAGCACGTACCTGACGACGATCACCGTCATCGACGGTGTGACCGGCATCTACCCGTAGGCAACCGGGCGCCGCGGGCATTTTGTCTGCGGACCCACCACCTGGGCCACCGGTAGGCCCACAGCGACAGGAGAGCCGCATGACATACGTGGTGCGCAAGAGAGACGAAAAGGAGACCGCCAAGCTCGTCCACTACTACTACGACCCCGAGACCCGGGAGCACATAGATCCGGAGGACGACGGCAGCCCGCCGATGATCGACAATCCGGACTATGACAAGGGTCTCGAAGCCGGCGGAGCCGTCCCGCCTAGGGAGATCGAGGCGCCGTCGATCAAGTGCTGGATCGGCAAGTTCCGCGGCCGCGACAACCGCTACATGAACGATCTGCAGCACAAGAGCGACAAGCGCGGGACGACCCACCATCGGACCGGGACGGTGCTGCGGGAAAAGGTTTGCCGTGGCGTGGTCTGGCTCGAGGGGATCGAAAAGGATGACGGGACGGCGATCAACAAGGTCACCAAGGCGGTCTACGAAGACTACCTCGAGGAAGACCTGATCGACTTCCTGGTGATCGAGATCAACAAGCACAACAACCTGGGCCCCGATGAGGACCGGGATCTCGAGGAGGAGGTCGACTTGGCCGCTGATCCGGAGGAATAACGAAGGCGGTCGCGCTCCTGCTCGAGGTCAGTGAAGGCGATAGCAAGGGCCGAAAGTTCTATGACTGCAGGACTTGCGACCGCCCGGAGGAAAGCTGCCAGGACTGCCCGGTCACGCTGGGCGAGCAGCCGAGAATCGACCCCCGGCTGCAGTTCTACATCGAGCTCTTCAACCGCCTGCGCATGTTCCCAGGGACGCTGCCAGAGGCAGGCGGGATGCTCGATCAGGAGGAAGACCTGATGGTCATCCTCGAGGCGATCGGCCGCGGCCGTGAACGATGGGAGGCCCAGCAGGATGGGGAGGGGAGCTAAGCAGGAAGTCGCAATTTACCTGCGGGCTTACGACAAGACCAAGGCGGGCCTCCAGGCAGCAGGGGCCCGCGTTGGTCGTTTCACGAACAACGCCATCAAGCACTTCAAGCGGGCCGCCCTGGCCGCCGGCATCATGGTCTCGGCCGCCTCGGCCGCCTCGATCGGGATCGGCGCCAGCTTCGAGCAGGGGATGGCGAACGTGGCATCGGTCACGAGCGCCACCGAGTCACAGTACGCTGCGCTCGAGGACCGGGCCCGGTCCCTCGGGGCCACCACCGCTTTTACCGCCCGCGAAGCCACCACCGCCATGTACGCCCTGGGATCGGCCGGCTTCAAGACCGAGCAGATCATCGCGTCGACCGAGGGGGTCCTGAAGCTCGCCGGCGCCACGCTCAGCGACATGAGCTCGGCTGCAGAGCTCAACGTGGCCGCCCTGAAGCAGTTCGGCCTCGAGGCTCACGACACCGACCGCGTGGTGAACGCGATGGCCGCCGGCATCCAGAACAGCATGCTGACGATGGAGCGTCTGACCTACTCCATGCAGTTCGCGGGGCCGGCGGCCGCCTCGGTCGGCATGAGCATCGAGGAAACCGTGGCCGCCCTGGGGCTGCTCCACAACGCCGGGCTGCGCGGGAGCCTCGCCGGTACCGGCCTGCGCATGGCGATGGTCCGGCTGCTGAAGCCGACCGAGGATCTGAAAAAGGTGCTCGGCGGGGTCAGCATCACCGGCGACGGGTTCGCCGCGACCCTCGACAAGATCAGCAAGGCCCGGCTGACGCCGGAGCAGATGGTCGAGATGTTCGGGCCCCGAGCCTACGGTGCGATGCGGGCCTTCCTCGTTGCGGGGAAAGAGGGCTTCGATCAGATGACCGACGCGGTCACCGGGACCACCGCCGCTTACTCGATGTACGAGACGCAGATGGACACGGTCCAGAGCCAGTGGCGCATCTTCCGCTCGGCGCTCGAAGAGACCGCCCTGGTGGTCTTCGATCAGATGAGACCAGCGCTCCGGGCCGTCCTCGATTGGGCCATTCAATTCGTGAACGAAAACCGGGAGCGCCTGATCCCGGTGCTGCAGCGCGTGATCGAGGTCGGGATCTACGCCGGTGCGGAGCTCCGGGCGGGCTTCGAGCATGCCAAGCTGGCGTGGCTCAAGTTCGTTCATTCGATCGAGAACGAGACCACGCTGGTGGGCAAGGCGATCGGCTGGCTGACTGGCAAGGTGGTGGGGATCTTCGATGCCGGCGAAGAGATGACGCTCGAACAGATCAAGACAGCGATGTCAGCACTCCAAGCGGAGTCAGGGATGCTGCGTCGTGAGCATGCGCTGCTGCAGGCCGAGATCCAGTTCATCAAGGAGCTCGAGGATTCCGGCGGGCGCGATGCCTACAGCGCCAAGCGGGAGGCCACGGCCCGTGAGAACCTGAACAGGATTATCGACAGGTCGAAGGAGATCAAGGCTGAGTGGGACCAGCTGCTCAGCAGGCTCGAGTGGGCGGACGAAGAGAACGCCCTGATCGAGAACGTCGACCGTGTCTACGATCAGCGGGACAAGATGATCGCGGAGTTCCGGCGCCTCTGGGGCAAGGGGGAGCTCAGCCGAGCGATCAAGGAGGCGGTGGGCTCCAAGTTCTACGAGGGGGAGGAGGTCGGACCCTTCCCGGCCACGATGGAGTGGAAGAACACACCCGTGTTCGATATGCCGGAGTTCCAGGGCCCGCAGCTTGAAGAGGCGTTCCCGCTGGCGGAGGCCGTCGAAAAGCAGGGCGACAAGGCGCGGACGGCAGCCGACAAAGCCATGGCTGGACTCGGGATGTCCGTCCGCCGCGGCTGGGACTCGATCATCGACACGAGCATGACGGGCGCCGAGAAGTGGGCCGACATCTGGGGAAACATGAAGCGCGTGGCATGGAGGTATCTAGGCGACATTCTGGTCGAGCAATTGAAGAACGACGCAACCAGCACCGCATCGACGGTCACCTCTGAGACAACCAAGACAAGCGCTGCGGTCGGTGGGGCCGCCGCCCGCGCCGCCGCTGCGAACGTCGAAATCGCGGCCAACAATGCATCGACGCTCAGCAGGATCAAGAACGCGGTCGCCGGCTTCTTCTCGTTCTTCAGCCCCCTCGGCCCCTTTGGGATCCCGGCGGCCCTGGCGTCGATCGCCTTGATGGTCAAGACGATTAGCGAGATCGGGAAGATGGCATTCTACGACGGGGGCTGGGTGTCAGGCCCGAAGGGTCGCGACCGCGTGGGGCCCGCCTGGCTGAATGACGGCGAGTTCATCATGCCCACGAGCCGCAGTCGACAGTACGCCAGCGAGCTCGAGGCCATGCGCGAGGGCCGGTACAAGCGCGGGCGAGTCGCGGTCCCGGTGGCCTCCGCCAGCGCCGGCGGCCCCACCAAGGTGACGCAGGTGAACGTCAGCCTCGAGCCGAAGCCGGGCACCGTCATCACCGCCAGCGACCGGCTGGGGATCCGGCGCCTGACTGAGCTCGTCGCGGACGACCTGGTCCGCGTGCTCAAGCAACAGGGAATCGAGGTGGCACCGGCATGAGCAGCACGGACCCCTGCTTCCAGCTGATCGGAGATCGCTTCTCCGGCGGCGAGTACGGGATCACCGAATTCGGGCTAGCACCCTTCGGAGGCCCAGACTATCCGCCCTACGTACTGCCGCACCCGCACGTCCCGAGCGATGGACTGAGCGTCAAGCGGCACCACGTCGTCCGCGAAGTGGTGAAGCGCCGGAATGGCGTGGTGATCGCCGCCAGGACAGAGGTTGTCCTGGGCCTCTGGCACGTCCGGTTCCACGCACTGTGGGAAGCCGACGTCAACGAGCTCAGCGTGTTTCACAAGGCCCGCCGGTTCAAGCTGCTGCCGGCCGGCGAGGATGGTGGGACCAGCTACACCGTGTTCTGGACGGACCCAGAATTCCACCCAGAGCCGATCCCAGGCGAGGCGACTCGCTTTAATCTGGAATTCGACATCGAGGAGATGCCGTCATGAGCACCCTGACCAACCGACTGGCCATGTCGATGCCGGCGGCCGGCGACACCAACTGGACCAACGAGATCAACGGGGCCCTGGTCACGCTCGACCACCTGGCGGCGATGGAGAATGTCTACTTGGTCTCCCCGCAGTTCAGCGCGGCTAACCTGGGCAACGGAAGCGCGACAGACCGGCGACACTTCGACACGATCCAGGCTGCCCTCGACAAGATCAATGCCGCTGGCAACAGCTGGCACAGCAAGATCATCGTCGGCCCCGGCGACTACGAAGAGACCCTGGACATCCAGAATAATGTGGAGATCTGCGGGGTCGGGACTTCGCAGTACCACTACCAGCCGGGCCGTGTCAGGATCCGCGGCGACGGATCTGCGGCGCCCACGGTCGGCGTCACGCCGGCAAGCGGCTCGACGATCTACGTCCGGTTCAGCAACATCGCTTTCGACAACTCCTACGACACTGACAACGCATCGGTGCAAGACGTCTACCTGCTCCAAGCGGACCCCCAGGTGGCGGCGCCGGCCAATCCCACATGCATCGACTTCCATGCCTGCAGCCTCCGCATGCAGACCTGGGGCCCCCACAACAAGTGGACCTACGGCGTCCGGCTCGAAGGCCAGTACAAGCTCCGGCTTTACGACACTCGGGCCGGTGGCTACAACTACGGTGGCGGGCACAGCGATGGGTACATCAGGTGCCTGTTCGGTGTCTTCGGTCACGCAGCGACCAGCGCGACTGCGGAGCTCGAATTTCAGCGCTCCTGTTTCCACAACAGCACCTCCTACATTTCATCCGCGTGCATCGTGAACTACGGAACGGGCTTCGGCGGAGGGTTCGATGGCTACTGGTACGCGTGCGCATCGTCGATGACCAGGATCGACTCGCAGGAAGCCTCTGGCGCCACCATCACCGGCATCGACAGCGACGGTGCGGCGGAGGATTACCAGAACTCCTTCAGTGCTGCCGTGGTCGGCGAGTAAAGGAGATCGAGATGGCATACAAGGTCAAAAACGTGCGGCGAGGGAAGCTCCCGAGCGGCAGCGAAGTGACGACACTGGCCAACGCCAACTTCCTGATCGTGACGGTCTTCGACACCGATACCGGGAACAGCACCACCGTCGAGCTCCACGAAGACGACTACACCGGTCTGATCGCGGAGTACGAGGCTGGTGTGGCCACCACAATCCTCGACACGGCGATCGACGCCGAGTTCAGCGCCCCGACAACTGGCGCCGAGCTCAGCGCAACGCAGGAGTCGTGGCGGGCAAGCAAGACTCTGACGTAGCAGGAGACGTCGTGGCATTCGCGCAGGCATTCATCGATGAGATGCGAGATCCCCTCGGGGAACTCCTGAACGCCCGCGTCCATGTGCGGCTGAACGACGGACAAAACCACCTGCTCGAGACGGATGCGCCCGGCGATGTCAGCCCATGGAGCAACTCCAGCAACATCATCAAGGACACCGGCAGCTACCTGATCGCCCCAGGGGGCGGGAAGGCATACACCTGGGAGAACGACACCGGGGCTGGGACCAATGAGTACATCGGCCAGGACGTGGCATGTGGCGGCCGGATCCTGATCGTCAGTACGGTGGCCCAGCAAGGAAACACGTCCTTCATCGCTATCCGCGGCATCCGAGCCAGTGATAGCAAAGAATACCGGGCCGTCTGGCAGTGGGTCAGCTACACGCCGGGGGCGATGGATGCTCAGGACCTGAACATCATCGCCAAGGGCGAGACGAACATGGGCAGCAACTGGTGGAAGCTGTGGATCGTGATCGACGCAGCCGCAGAGGACCTGATCGGAAACACGATCCGGTGCCGGTTCTACCCCGCAGAGCAGAGCAGCACGCTCGGCGCAGGCTGCTGGCTGACCGAGCCCTCGGCTGAGTTTCATGACGACCCGACTGTCGATGAGCCAGGCCGATTCATCGAGACGGACGATGAGGCAGTATCAGGGCAGGTCGGGCGCTTGGTGTCTGTTGCTTCGCCGATCTCAGGGGACGAAAAGATCATCAGTCTTAACCCGATCACGATGGCCAGGGAAAAAAAGTTCGGCGTGGTCAGCAGCCAGAGCACCATGCTGGCGGTCACCAACGAACAGCTGGCAATGATTCGCAAGCGCCTGGCGGGATGCAACTTCTGCGTCGAGGCCGGATTCCCGAATCTTGACGTCTGGGAGCCAGTCGCCCAGGGGCTGATTGACCACGCGGCTGCGTCGACCGACCTTGAAGTCGCGATCGAGGGCAAGAGCGCCACCGGCGTCGCCATGGAGTACAAGCTGACAAGGGAAATGGGGTTTTTCACCACCGGATACAACAGCCCACTCTACAGTCTCGAGCGCAGCGCCAACAGTCGAGGATATCAGTACGATCCTAACGCCGTGAACGAGAACGCCCCGCTGCCACTTGGTGTCGCTGGCAACATGAGCGACGAAACGATCATCGTCGAGTTCACGAGCGCCACTGCATTTAAGATCATTCTCGAAGATGGCGACGAAACCCAGACCGGTACGATCACGGCCAACTGCACCTTTTATGGGATCTATGGGTCGGGCCTAGCCGGCATCATCCCGACAGCCGGCTGGGACACCGTGACATCCAATGCATACGCCACCGGCGATCGGTTTGTCTGCTACAGCAGCGCCCCCCGCACCTCGGCGCAGCTGAGTCCTATCAACATGATCGCCCACCTGATCGAAGATGTGGCGGCGATTCAGGTCATGGATGTGGTCGAGGGCAACTTCTACGACAGCCCGCTCTACGACAAGGCCGGGGCATGGACAACGGCCGGCGCAGCCACCGCCAGTGACCTGATCACCGGTGTCTGGGACAAGGACTCCGAGCTGCGGAAGATGATCCAGGACGCCCTGAAGGTCTGCCATGGTTCGATCTTTCAGACGCACACCGGGCAGATCGGGGTATGGCTCCTGCAGCCGAGTGAATCTGTCGAGCTCAATCTCATCGGAGACGCAAGCAGAGCCGACTGCAACGTCCTGAGCGGCGAAGAGGTCGATGACCTTGAAGATCAGGCAAACCAGGTCGAGTATCACTACAAGGCGCTGTACGATGGTGCCGATGCCTATTACACTCGCGTCGCCAGCAGCAGCCCGATCCCCTACACGGCCTCGAAGACGATCACGATCGGATGGCGCGTGGCTCCCGCAGTTATCGACGCAAGCGCCAGTAAGTATCTTAACCGCTTCGGCGATGCGCGACTTGGATGGCGCATGCGAGGAAATCTGGACATCGGTACGCTCTTCCAAGGCGACGGCGTGAACATCACGGAGCCGAACCTGGGGGTCAGCAATGAGATGGCCGACGTGACGGTGGTCACCCTGGATCCGCTCGAGCAGGAGGCTGAGGTCACGGCCCACCGAGACCCAGTCGTGCTCGAGGACTATGCCCGAGTCAGCAGCCTGGACCCGACTAGCCCCTGGTACCAGCACAGCCAGGTCGGCGGCACCAAGAAAGTCTGGTGAACGATGCCAAACCCGCATGTATACCTTGACGTCGAGTGGAGCAACGGCGATTACCTGACTGAAGCCAAGCTCGATCAGATGCAGGAGAACAATGACTACGTCCGGTACGAGGCCGCTTTCAACACGGTTCTCACGTACCCGGACGAGCGCGTGGGAAGCTCTGCGGCAGGGAACATCCGGCTCGAAATCGAAATCAACGGCGTCAGTCTCGGCAATAGCGGTAGCTACACGTCGAGCACAAGCTACGTCTGGCGCACGGTCACGAACGTGGACATCAGCAGCGAGAGCGAAGGGCTGAACCAGCTGTCGGTTGTCGCAGCAGACAGCAGCTCGGCAAAGGCGGCCGCCACATGCCAGTTTTACCGCGGTCTCGACGCCGCCTACATAAGCGCCTGGGCCTATATTAAGCTCACAGCCGGGACCCCGGCCTATGCTTCACTCTTGCAGGTCACCGCGATCACCCATCGCCTCAACGAAGCGACTTGGTAGAAAAGGAGAGAGCCATGAACCTCGATGCTCGGATGGCGCCCACGCGGGACTTCACCAACACCAAGAAACCGGACCGCAACGCGATCGCGGTCTACGTCGGCGAGACCAGCGCCGGCAAGTCGATCACGCTCCACAGCGAAAAGAACGATGAAGACGTGGTCTTCATCATCCCCGGCTATTGGCTGCCGGTCATGACCGACGAGGCTGTCGCCGGCACCGATCACGCCGACTTCACGAAGGTCTACTGCTACGAGGAGAGCCCGTAGAGCGGGAGGCGCCATGCGGTACGGATTTAGCTACACCCCTGTCAGCGTGGCTGCACTTTCGGCGCCAGGGGAGGCGGTCGAAAACCTGATCCCGTCGTCCGAGGACTTCACCGCGTGGTGGCGGAACGACGGCGGCGGCGATGTGACCCGCACCGACACGGGCCTCGCCGATCCCTACGGGAACCTCACTGCCGAGGAGTGGACGCCGGACGCGGACACAGACTGCTACCTCCGGGAAATGGCTCCCGGCACATTCGATGTAGCGTCCGTCCGGTATTCCATCATAAGCTGCCACTTCTTCTGCGAGGAAGTCCTCGGTGGAGCCAGCTACGCCGAGTGTGCGATGCGATTTCATCCCGGCTTTATCGGCGGCTTCCAGCAGGTCTCCTTCAGGATGGACGAAACCGGATGCATTTATAGTGCTGGCACGGCGACAACACTCCCGGTTCCTACGGTCGGGCATTCCAATTTCGGCAACGGATGGGCTCGTGTGTGGATAGTGTCCTCGGACTGGAACGCCTACCTTGGGAACGACATGAAGTTCAGGATCAACGTTCAGCGAGCAGCGAGCGGCAACCAAGAGCCGATCCGGGTGTGGGGATGCATGCTTGAGGAATCAGATGGCGTCCGCACAACGCCGTCCACCTACAACAAAACGACCTACAGCCCGTGAGGCGAGAGTATGAGATTCGGCCAGGGATACAGCCCGGTCTTCGTGGCCGACCAAAGTCAGGCGGCCGACATGGGGGTCGTGCTCAGCAGCTGGACGTGGCAGGCGACCGCGTGGAGTGGGTCAGTCACGCACATCAACACGACGGCCGTGCTCACCGGGCCGCAGTACCCGGCGGCCGGCTACGGTGCGATCGTCTGGCGCTTCACATGCGCGGCGCCAGCGAAGACGATCACGCTGGGGCCCAGCAACCCGGCCGTCCACTCAAACCACTACCTCGAGGACACGAGCCTGGACGGCAGCTATCAGGGCCTGACCTACACGGTCAAGTACAAGATCGGGGTCGATGGAGTGTGGCCGGACTGGACTGATCTCGTCGGCACGACGATCCAGATCCCCACCTGGCCGGCCGGACCATACTCAGGACCGTAGGAGGAGCACGGATGCAGGAGTTTATAGCAGCTGCCGCCGTCGCCACCGAGGCTACGAAAGACCTTGGTGGGGCCGCCGGACAGATCGGGATGGGGTCGATCGCGGCGATCGCCGTGCTCGCGCTCCGGGAGGTCGCCCTCCGCAGATGGCCGCGCCCCACCGCGGCCGGTCTGACCGAGAACCAGAAAAAAGCGCTGTACGACATGGGCCGGAACGTGGAAGATCTGGTCGAGAGCCATGGGACCACCTGCGACGACGGCAGCGCCGACTGGAAACTGAGCACCGCCTACCGGCGGGAGGAGCGGGAGCACAAGAAAGCGATGGCCGACACGATGCAGAACGTGGCCTCGACCTGCCACGAGATCTCGACCACGCTGAAGCAGTTCAACAGCCAGCCTCGGTGTGCCAGCCAGATTGTCCAAGAGCTCGACCGCCGATCACCGCCTCGAGGATAGGAGCGCAGATGGAGACCAAGACGGCCCGGATCGAGAATGAGTACCAGCGGATCCTCGATGGGCACCATGGGGCGATGCTGCTTCCGATCCTAGCCACAGCCGACGCGCTCAGCCAGGAGATCGCCGACCGGCCGCTCCTACTGACCTGCATCTTCAGGAGCGACCGAGAGCACCGGGAGCTGCTCAAGCGGCTGGGCCGGAAGTACTACCCCACGCCGCACACCTACTGGCGAGCCGCCGACGCCCAGGTCCACTACTACAGTGCCGCGGAGACCGATGAGATCGCTCGCCGGCTGAACGAGGCATTCAGATACGAGAGCGGGAGCGGCCGGATCCTGAAAGCCTGCCTGGTGCACGGAGGGACCGCCCTGCACATGCACCTGCAGGTGCCAGCTGGGGACGCTTGGGCGAAGTACCCGCGGTGGCCGGCGCGAGAATAGGGCCGCGGCATTTTGTCTGCGGACACCGTACCTGTAGGTACATAATGAGAGGAGCCGATATGGATCTGACCACCATTCTAGGCACAGTCGTGGCCCTGGGCGCCGGCAAGGCCGTGAAATCCGGCACGAAGCGCATCACGGCGCCGTCAGGCGACGATCGGGGGCTGCAGCGAGGGACGGTCCCTGCGGCCGTAGCGGCCGTCTCAGCGGCCGCAGCGATGCTGGGAGCCGACGCCGCGGCCACCACGCAGCAGATCCTGGTCGACGCCGGGACCATGTACACCGCCGCGACCACGATCCACAGTACCGGGAAGAACCTCCTGCAGCTGCTGGGGATCATAAAGTGACGAATTCTTGACGTCTTGGGTGGCGCACGGTGCGCCGCCTGAGCTCAATCCGGACCGCGGAGAGGCAGACCACGATACCACCACTTGACCGAAGGAGAGAGCCGTGGACGAACAGCAGTACAACCCCCAGCACCCGAAGGAAGTCGGCGACAAGGTCGTGGAGCTGATCGACGCCGCCTCGGACGGCGTCGGCCTGGACGACTCCGATGAGCTCATCGCTCTGGTCGGCGCCCTCAAGAGCGCCGAGAACGAGTTCAGGCTCAGCAAGAAGGCGTGCCTGCTCCGGATCGGGGAGGGGCTTCTGGCCAGGGTGGCCGAGATGGAGGAAGAGGAGCTCGTCGGCAACGCGTAAGCCGGCCATCGGCCGGCAAATCAGTCCGGCGCCGGCTTCGGCCGGCGTCGGTACACACTGGCCCGAACGGAAGGAATCGAGATCATGAACCGGAAGACCACCGTCGCCCTGATCGGGGCACTCTTGCTTGCCCTGGCCGCCGCAGCCTTCGGGCAGCCAAGCGTCTCGGACGCAGGCAGGATCCTGATGGGGGCAACCATCAGCACCGAGCGCGACACGCTGACCGACACGGTCACGATCCCGGACCTGGCCGGCTATGTTGGCTACGGAGCGCCGGCGTCGGGCCTGGTTCCCGCGGGCTTCTTCGCGCAGAGCGAGGCGCCCTTCGGAGTGAAGGTTTACGACGACTACGTCACCTCGGCCACCCCGGACACCACGAGCGCTGATTCGGCCGGAGTTTTCACGCACCTGCCGGCGGATCCGTACACGCTTACCGGCCCGGCATGGCCCTGCAAACTCACCTACCTGGGCTCGCCGAACATCGCGCAGTTTTACTTCGCGGCTGGCGACACCGCGGGGCACGGCAACAAGGTCGAGCTCACGCCGTTCTACGTGGTGCCCGAGGGCCCCTAGCGGCTGCCGGGCGAAGTGAAGTGAGACGGGCCCCCGGGGAGCCGCCCCCGGGGGCTTTTTCGTGCCCGCCGGGAGGGCCCTGGTCGACCGTGGTCGACCACATCCCGCGGCCGTTGCCGCCAGATCGCCCCGTTTCGGCCCGTGTTGCCCGAATATGAGACAGAAAATACATGGGAATAAACGCTAAATTACTTGCGTCCGTTACCGATGTCCGTCATAGTGTAAGCATAGAGACAGGGCAACGAAACCGAACAGGAGGCAGACAGGATGACGAACCAGAAGCAGACCGAGACCAGCCGCCCCGCGACCCGGACCCTGCCCTGCCGCTTTAACCCAGAAAGCGCCGACCACTACGAGTGGGTGCACGGCCGGCGCCCCAGCGGCCGGGGAAGCTGGGCCTTCACCTTTATTCGGTGGAACGGCCAGAGCGCCCCCTGGTTCGCGCCGGCGGGCCTCACCTACACCGAAGCCAAGAGGGCGGCCATCAAGCACGGCCGCGAGATCCGGGCCACCTCCTGCAGCGTCTGCAGCTGAGGGCACAACAGGGGGGCTCCAGGCCCCTGCAACCCCAAGCGGAGGCAAGCGATGAGCAGCCCGACTCGCGTCTCAGCCCAGGCCAGGCGGCCGCTTCCGGCGACCGCGCATCCGAGGCTCAAAATAAATTGTAAATTTTCTCTGGACACCGTTACCGGCAATCGGCATGGTGACGATCGACAGGGGCCAGACGACAACGGCCGCCCCGGGAACTGGAGCCCCAGGACGGCCATCCACCACGGAGGCAGACCGATGATGGACAGACGGCACCTTATCACGGACCGAGAGATCACGCCAGAGGTTATTCGAACCTCCTGCATCAACCCCGGGACCATCCTGGCCCGGGCGATCCAGCGAACGCACATGCCGGTTCTGAGGGCTGTGGGCAAGGCCACGGCCACGCTCCGCTACCCGGACCGCGCCGGCGAGCCGGGCGCCGGGATCTGGGCGATCACCACGAAGACCGCCGGCGAGGCCCTGATCGCCTGCCGGGACACAGCCGACGCCAAGAAGCACGCCGCCTCGAGGGCGATGGCCGCGGCCCGGGAGCAGATCCTGCGTCTGACCGCCTCGCCGGACCGGCGGCCGCCGGTTTGTCTGCGGACACCCCATATCACAATTTTTGAGCCCACAGGAGGTATGGCATGAGCGACGATGCCCTGCGTGGGAGCTTCGATGGGCGACAAGCCGCCGATCCGAATGTTCAATATGTCGGATCTTTTGCACCGTTATCCTGGGGGCCAGCAGGGGGCGCTCGCTACGACAACGGCCCCATGGCCGCCCGGCGCGTCCATTTCGTCCACCACTACAGCACCAAGGCGACCTGGGCCGGCTTCGTGGCCGGCCTGGTGGTCGGGCTGCTTCTCGGGCTCCTCACCGGGGCCATCACCATCTGACGGAGGGATGCCCATGGCGACGAAGAACACGATCCCCCCGAAGCGGGCCGCCGAGATTGCCAGGGCGCTGCTGCAGCTGGCCGATGGCCAGGTCGCCGCGGCCGACCTGATCGGCATCAGCCAGGGGACGCTGACGGAGTACCTCGGCGAGCGAAGCGGGATGGGGTTAAGCACCTACAAGGCTGCAATGCGCGTCATCACCGACTACGAGGAGCGGACCAAGTTCCTCGGCCAGTGGCTGAAATCGCAAGTGACGGGCCACGATCGCCTGCGCATCTTCACCCTGATCACCGAGACCCGCGAGGGGCCCGGCGGGGGCGCCGCGAAGCTCCTCACGCGCAATGGTACGCGGCATCAGAAGCAGGATGTCTTCGGGCTGGCCGCCGAGATCACAAAGGCCCACTTGGGCTGGGGGATGATCGTCAACGGCGATGCCCTGATCTTCTACACGCACGCGCCGCCGGAGAAGACGGGGACGCGCTACACCATCTACTACCACGACCGCGAGCACCTCGAGACTGCGGGCGGCGCGGAGTGGAGACTGGACCCTCTGGTGGGGGACCACTGAACCCCGGGCCCGGGCCCGGAGAGAGAGAGAGCCGACATGCCACAGATACTAGATTTCAGTGCGGTCGCCGACCGGTACAAGCCAGAAGACTACATCCTCCTCATGCCCCAAGTAACGCGGACCATCGATCAGGATTTCCCGATGTGGAGCCTGGATGTCGCGGTCGTCAATATCGACCCCGACAACGACAATATGGTCTATCCCGTCAAAACCAAGCGCAAGCAGGACAAAAGCGGGGAGTGGTACGATCACCCCGAAAGCGTCGCCCTGCAGAAGCCCGCCCTCGACCTGCTCTGCGCCGCAGGCGACATCGCCACGATGGCTGAGCCGGCCAAGGAGAACACGGACGCGAGAATCGTCTACAAGGCGGTGGCTGCCATGAACAACCCGAGTGGGGGCCTGCGCCCGGCGGTCCGAACACGGATCTGGAAGGCGTCGGTGGAGCGGCAGGACTGCATGGACCAGGCAATCAGTACGATCGACTTCTACATCAAAAAGAAATGGAAGGGCTGCACCGCTGCGAACAGAGACGAAAAGATCGATGCCGAGTTCCGGAAGCGCTGGATCAAGGAGCAACGAGACGCCGAAGCGAAGACCGAGAGCAAAGCCATCGCTCGAGCAGTCCGAGCACTTGTGGGATTGCAGTCGAACTTCAAGCCAGAGGAACTCCGGAAAAAGCAATTCGCGATCATCAAATTCAGCTTCACACCCGACACGAGCGATCCGGACATCAAGAGGATGGTTGTCATGGCTGGCCTGCAGGCGCAGCGCCAAGTGTTTGGCCCTGCGGCGATCGATGGGCTCGCTGCTCTGCTCCTCGATGCCCCACAGCCGACCGCCGGCGCACTCGCGGCGGGCGAGAGCGGGCCGCAGGCAGCGGAGGCGACTGTCACTGACGCCGCACCTGCCTCCGTCAACGAGGCCACCGGCGAGATCGACCCCGAGGTCGCCGGGATCTCGAAGGTCGAGCTCATGCAGAAGCTCGAGGCCGCGACGGTCCCGGATCACGTCGACAACATCGTGGGCAAGTACAGACTCGCCCCCGAAGCCGGGGACTGGTTCATCGCGGCGGCCGAGGATCGCAAGCAGACCCTCCGGGCCGAATTCGCGGCCCGCCGCGAAGGGCCGCACCCCGCCGAGGGGGAGGCCATGCCGGACCCGACGCTCCAGTCCGGGCCCTGGTCGACCGAGGAGGCGACGGCGGCGCTGCCGATCCTCTCGATGCACGCAGCCCGGATGACCGACGAGGAAAACGGGGACAAGGTGCGCACGTACCTGCAGACGATCTGCGATCCCCTGGACCCGGCGAAGCTCCACAAGCTGGCGCGGGACATCAACTGCGATGAGGCGCTCGAGCGCGTGAACGTCATGCGGGAGGGGAAATGAGCAGCGGAGTGCCGGCCTACAGGACGAAGGAATACTGGATCGGGGTCGCAACCGGCGCCTCTCTCGTGAACCTGATCTGGCTGGTGCCAATTTATTTGTTCAGCTAACCACGGAGGCAAACGAGTGGAATTCACGATCCTACACACATGCGACTGGCACCTGGATCCGAAGAACCGCGCCTACGTCGAGCCACCGATCCAGGACCTGATCGAAAAGGCCCGCGAGATCAAGCCGGATCTGGTGGGCCATACTGGCGACCTAACCACGCACCGAGGGTCGACGTCCGACGACATCGCGTGGCGCATCCGGCGAGACTGCACGCACCTGGCCGAAGCGTCCGGACGCGGGCTGGTGGTGCTCAAGGGCAACCACGACGACGAATACTCGGCGGGCATGCACGGAACCCTGACCGGGATCCTGGCGGGCGCCGGGAGCCCGGAGCTCGCCTACACCGACAAGATCCAGATTGCCAACATGCCGATGGTCACCAACTACGTGCTCGACGACGACACGGCCATCGCGATTATCATGATTCCCTGCCCAAACAAGGTGACGATCAGGACGCTCGAGCAGAATTCCGATGAGGAGATCGGAGATCCCGGCGCCCTGGTGGGCCAGGTCATCCAGGCAGCGATCGTCGATGCCCGCAGCAAGGGCGCAGTCCCGGTCGTGCTCTACCACGGCACGGTCGGCGGCGCCAAGCTTGGGAATGAGCAGATGATGACCAGGGGGATGGACGTGATCGTCCCTCGGACCGCCTTCCGCGGCGCCGCGGCCGTCCTGCTCGGACACATCCACCGCCGGCAGACCATCGAGTTCGAGGAGGGGTTGCCCAAGTTCTGCTACGCGGGGGCGATCGCGCCACTGACCTGGAACGAGGAGCTCCTCGAGCCCGCGGCGCTGCTCCACACGATCGACACCGAGACCGGCGAGCACAAGGTCCAGGTCCACAAGCTGATCGTCGCCAGCCAGCTGGTCGAGCGGACGGTCAGAGCGGACGGGGTCGACGCCGACATCGAGGAGGCGATCGGTACGGAGCTCGCGACGATCCCCGCCCACGCCCGCGTGCGGATCCGGGCCCGGGCACTCGGCGCCGTGCTCGACCGGCTGACGCCTGCAGCCCAGGAGAAGCTACGTGCCGAGCACAAGCTCGAGGCCCTGAGCGTGATCGAGGAGCGGACCGACGCAGCGGCCGCGAAGTTCGAGATCGACACCGACCTGACCCTGGTCGCCGCGATGGAACGGTACCTCGAGATCAAGGAGATCACCGGAGACGACGCCGATCAGATCCTCGAACTCACCAAGCAGATCGAGGGGATGGTGGAGGATGAGCACCTCGACGCACGGTACGAGATGCAGCCGCTCCGGCTGCAGGCCAGCAACTGGTGCCAGTACCCGGAGATCGACGTGGACTTCACCAAGCTCGAGCCGGTCACGGCGATCGACGGCCCCAACTACGGCGGGAAAAGCAACTTCGTCCGGGCTATTGTCTTCGCCCTCTACCGCCGGCAGCTGGCTGGCGAGAAGATGGAGAACCTCGTCCGCAAGAGGACTGACCGCGCATGGGTGCAGATGACCTTCCGCAGCGGCCCCAACACCTACCGCGTCCGGCGGGAGATCAAGCTGGCCAGCCGCACCGGCTGCAAGACCTACCTCTGGCGCCTCGACAAGACCAGCGGAGTGATCGAAGACGAATCCTGGGTGCCGATCCAGAAAGGAACGGCGCCCGAGGTCCAGAGGCAGATCGACGCCCTGGTCGGGACCTTCGAGATCTTCATGGCAATCAGCTACGCGGGCCAGAACGACATCGACGGACTGCTGAAGCTCACCCCCGCAGAAGACAAGGACCTGCTGGTCAGCGTGCTCCAGCGCAACTTCGAGCAGCGGCAGAAACGGGCGAAGGACATGCGCCGGGAGGCATCCGACAAGGCGAACACCGCCCGCACCGAGCTCGCATCCCTTCATGGGGTCCTCGAGCGTGCGAGCGCAGCCGAAGCGAAGATCCCGCAGGCCCAGCGAGCCCTGCAGCTGGCCCGGGAGATCCTCGCCAACGCCCCGGATCCGGAGAAAGACCAGGAGACCATCGAGACCGCCCTTGGGGCTGTTTCGGATGCGAAGGTCAGCCTCGATGGGGAGCGGGCGAAGGCCAGCGCCCGGACCACGGCGGCCGCCAGGGTCAAGGAGCTCGAGCAGGCCACCGTAGACGCCGGCCGGGAGGCTCAGCGCATCACTGAGCTCGAGGCCCAGCGCAAAGACGTGCCGTACACCACCGAAGCCCAGGAGGCCCTGGACGCCGCCACAGCGGAGATCTCCGAGCTTGAGGGGGCCAGGAAGGACCTGGTCCAGAGCTCACAGGAGGGGCGCCTGAAGGAAGACCTGGCGGCCGCTGCGAAGGCCCTGAGCACCTGCAGGCGGGACTGCGAGACCGATCCGGAACTCAAGGAGCTCGTGGCGACCACAGAGCGGCAGGCCCAGGACCTGGGGCATCAGAAGTCGGAGGTCAGGCGCCTGGGCGACCTACTGGCCACCGCAGAGCGCCAGGCAGCGCTGATCGACGAAGTGCCGTGCGAAGGGAAAGGATGGGAAGATGCAGTGGGGATAGTCGATATGGGCGAATGCAAGCTCCTGGCCGACGCCAAGGCCGCCCGCGACCGGATCCCGGCGCTCCAGCAGAACCTGGCGGGCGCCGAGGCCGCCCGCGACTACACGACGATTGAACGCCAGAAGACGGTCGACCGGATCGCAGCGATCACCGAGGCACAGGCCGCTACGAAGGCCGCCGCCGAGCAGGTGGTGCGCGACGGCGAGAAAGCCCTCGAGCGGGAGCAAGAGCGGCTCAAGGGCGAAGCGGAGGCGATCGAAACCAAGCTCGCCGCCGCCCGCCAGCGCCAGAGCACCGCTAACAGCACCATCCGCAATGCGAGTCAGATCCGGGAGGCCAACGCCAGGATCAGCGAGCAGATCCAGGAGATCCGGCGGGCCGCCGGGGATCAGGCCGCGGCCGCCGAGCGCCTCGGCCGGGCCCAGGCTACCCTCAAGGCCATGCCCCCCGCCGATCTCGCTGCAGCCGAGCACGCCCTGGCTGAGGCCGAGGCGGCGCTCGAGCGGGCCCGGGGCTGCGCGGCGACCAACCGCCAGGACCGCCAGACCTGGACCCAGGAGCTCGCCGCAGCCGAAGCGCAGGTCAAGAGCCTCGAGGATACGGTCCGATCGTCGAAGGCCGACCGGATGAAAGCGGACATGGCCAAGGCCAAGCTCGATGAGCAGCAGGCCACCATGGCAGCCATGGACACCTACATCGAGGCGATGCACCGCGATGGAATCCCCTTCCTCCTGCTCGAGCAGTACGCCATCCCCACGCTGCAGCAGCACATGAACCGCTACCTCAGTGGGACCAACATGCGCGTCGAGATCTCGAGCGAGCGAGAGACCACCACCGGCGAGGTTCGGAACATCGTGAACATGGAGTTCAGGGACCACCGCGGCCGACACCCGGTCAGCATGGCCAGCGGGCAGCAGGCGACGGCCCTGGGCATGTCGAAGAAGAATGGTCTCGCCGACCTGCATGCGTCGGCGACCGGCACGAAGATCTGGATGAGCCTGCAGGATGAGGGCTTCGGGACGATGAAGCCGGAGCACCTGGACGCCGCGAAGGCGACGATCCAGGACATCGCGAAAAACCGCGGGCTCTTCATGTTCGTCAGCCACGTCCAGGGGATGCCGGATTGCGCCGGCAGCCTCCTCGAGGTCGAGGCCGAGGGAGTCGACAGCAAGATCGCACAGACCCGGTAGCGCGGGACGGGGGCGGGAACCACGCCCCGGGGCCCGCGATTCGGCGGGAGCCAAGGCACCCCGGGGACCCGCTCCCAACACGAACGGAGAGACATGAAGCCGAAGAATAACCTCTGCACATGCTGGCGATGCGGCGTGATTTTCCCGCCCGACAAGGTCGAGCGCGAGTCGGTCGGGCGCAGCCGCGACTGGCTGATCTGTCCAGAATGCGGGAACTTGAACGATGAAAAGGAGGCACTGGCCAGATACGCCGAGCGCACCCCGGTCACCACCAAGGCGATGCGGGCGAGGGGCGACTGATGGCCGAACGGAAGCGGATGTTCTGGGTTCGGATCCTCGAAGATCCGGACTACCAGTCGCTGCCGATGGCTGCTCGACTCCTCTTCAACGCCATGATCATGATGGCCGACGATGAGGGGCGAGAGGAAAGCGACAATCGCGTCTGGAAACTGCGGGCATTCCCCTACGACACGCAACACTTCGATCTGGGGGACGGCGAGATCAGGGCGATCAACGATGTCGAGATCAACCGCCTGCGCGAGATGCTGACGGCGACCCGCGGGAAGAAGAAGTCCATGGTCATCGAGTACGACGGGCCCGAGGGGGAGCGCCTCTACCAGATCACGAAGTGGGCTCGCTATCAGAACGTCCCATTCCCACAGCCAAGCAACTACCCTCCGCCGCCCGGCTTCAAGCATGCTCGAGCCCAAGACGAAGGTCCCGGCCGCCGGCCCAACATGGCGACCGAGAGCCAACTCGAGACGATCGACAAGATGTGCCGGGAGCGGGGGTTGGTCGATGTCGAGTTCGTCGAAGCCCAGGGCTACCGGATGAAGGGGCTGCTCTCGCGAGACGCCAGCCTCCTGATCCGGAAGCTCTCGGACATCGACCTGGCCGACCGCGTCACAGAGGAGTGGCAGAGGGATGCCGCGGAGGTCATCCGCGCATGGCGCCATCGCGACCACGACCTGGCCGACACCATAATCGATCGATACCCGGCGGCCGGCACGGAGACCAACGGACTCTACTACACTGTCGCCAAGCGGATCACCGGGGAGGACCAGCTGGAAATCCCAGACCTGGAACAACTCAAGGTCATGATCAGAGACCACCAACCGGAAGGTGAACGAGATGGAAGCAGCAGCGCTGGTTGATTCGATTCAGGCCCTGCCGAGCATTGACCAGGTCGTGATCCTCACGATGCTGGCCGGTCAGCTGGGGCTCTTCGTGAATCACGAACCCCTGCCGGAGCCCATGAGCTACCTGTACCATTGGGCCCCAGCCGACAGAGCCGAAGCCTACATCGTCGAGGTCCAGCGGCCAGACAGCACTGGCACCTACGGCCCATGGACGATGACGGCGGTCACACAGGACACGATCGCCGCGATCCTGGCCCGCCCCCCAGGGGGCGAGCGCGTCCGGGCGATGGGGCTGAACACCGACCCGGAGACCGGGGAGACCCGGAGCGGGGAGTGGTCGCCGGCCAGCAAGACCGGCAGCAAGCTCCGCTGACGGCCGACCATTTTGTCTGCGGACATGGCCACTTTTTGAGACACCACGGTTCCACGTGGAACAGGAGGACGAGAATGAAGCACATCGACATCCGCTACAGCAGCCACGGCCTCGAGCCGCCGACCGCGGCCAGGTTCAGCAGCGTCACTCAGCGGGCCCGCCACGAGATCGCGGTCGCGGCCCAGGCGATCCTCGGGCCCCAGCTGGACGTCGAGCTCCGGGTCACGCTGGCCAAGGCCAAGGCCGCCGTGCAGATAAAAAACCGCCAGACCACTGCCGGCGGGCTCCCTGTCGACGTCGAGACTTCATACGTCGCCGGGGGGCCTGCGAGCATGACCGGGACCTTCCGGCTCGACACGGGCGCCGGCAAGCTGCGGGCGGTCAGCGCCCATCATTGGCGGTTCGAACTCCTGGCCGGCGGGAACCGATGGTCGCTGGCCATCGCCCCGAACGACAACAGCTGCAGCGACACCGATCGCGAGTTCCGGGATCGCGGCGAGCTCGAAGGGCGAGCCCCCACCCCGGCGCTCTGTTGGGGCATCATCAACACGGCGATCGATAGCTACCTTGTCCGTGAGCAGAAGCACGGCCGGATCTGAATGGAGGCGACATGGCGGAGACAGTCAAGATTAGCGGGACCCTGAAGCACTCGCGTGTGAAGGCACTGCTGATCGCCACGACCGGACCCGGGGGAGACGTGGACGCGTGGATCCCGAAATCCCAGATCACCGGCGAGCAATTCACCAGCACCAGTGAGGGGCCGCAGATCACCTGCAGGATCCCCAGGTGGCTGGCCCAGAAGAAGGGGCTGATCTGATGCCCTGGAGCTCGATCAAATGCCAGATCCACCGGGACCAGCCGCTACGCCTCGAGCAGCGCCCCGGATACATGCCCGGCCTCGTCTGCGACATATGCCAGCAGGAGCGGACTCCGACCACCCCGGTCGCCGCAGCCTACAAGGCGCTGCAGACGATGGACCGAGCGATCGAGCAGCTGAGGCAACTCAAGGAGATGAGGCGATGAGCATGATGAAGTACTGCACATACCCGACGCTCGATCAGGTCAACGAGGCCAATCGGATGGACATCTGCGGCTGGTACCGATTCCTGCCGAGCGCACTGACCGATGAGCAGAGGCTGGTCACCGACCGGATTCTCGAGCGCTTCCGCGAGTTCGGTGGATTCACGCCGGAGATCAGCAAGGCCATCGGGCTGGGGGACTGAGATGGAGGACATGGAGAAAGCCAAACGTCAGCGAGATCTCCGAGAGACGATCGCAGCCGCCTACCGGCGCATGGATGAGATCGATGACGAGATCTCCGACCTTCAGGACAGTTACAACCGATGGGCTGAGGAGGCCAGTGCAGCCGAGGAAGAACTCAAGGAGCTCGGAGAGGACTGCACTGGCGTCATGACCCATGCTGACCTGCGCCGCATGCACGAACAGGAGAAAACAAAGTACGAGCGCTTGGCCGGCCGCCCGTACACGGGACCATGTCAGCCGGTCGGAATTGAGGTCATCTGATGAAGCTCGCGCTGAAGATCCTGACCGTCGTCGCCGCCATCGCCGCCGCCTTCTGGATTACCAGCCTCCCGCCGACCTTCCAGACCAGCGGCATGGCCATCGGGTCGACCATCGAAGACAACCCGGCTGGCTGGGCCCAGCACGATTACACCTTCGTCCAGGCCAACTACGCCATGGACGACGAAGCCAGCAGCATGCTGCCGGAGATCCACGACCGGAACCCGGAGCACCGCCTGGTCTTCCACCACCACTTCTGGGCCGTCCCGCTCTACCTGAAGCGGAGCTACGATGCCGGCGCCAGATCCTGGCGGGCCAGGTCCTGGGAGGCGGTCGCGGTCAACGGGGATTTCCTGATGCGGACCAACGGCATCGACCCGGCCACCGGACAGCCAGACACCGTCAGCATCTGGAAGCGCGACCCGGTCGTCGACATCACGCAGGCCGATGCCCGGCAGGCGATCATCAAGCACGCCGTGGATGCCTTCAGGGGCACCTACTACCAGGAGCGCAAGGGCGCCATCTTCATGATGGACTTCGTGACCCGCAACATCCCGGACTTCAAGGTCTGGCAGGACCCTGCCTACGCCGCGAACCAGATCGGGCTGCCGGACATCGATCAGGATGGGGTCGCGTTCGCAGATGATCGTGCCTTCTACGGCGACCCCGACACCTCAGAGCGGGACGCGTGGATCCAGGGACAGGAGACCCTGATCGCCAGGTTGCGCCGCGCCCTCGAGGACGTGCCGGTCATCGCCAACGGGCCGGACGCGGTCAAGGAGAGCTTGCCCTTCGTAAAGCAGCTGGACGGGGTCATGATCGAGAACTTCCCCCATTGGTATTGGGGCGCTGGCAACGCCACCGACTGGCTGGGCGCCAACGATCCGGACCACGAAGACAGCCTCGGCCGGATCGCAGACAAGCCCTACAGAACGGACCGAGGGGGGCCCTACATCTTCGTCGAGAACGACGCGGAATCCGAGACGCAACGGTACGCAGTCGCGGCCGCCTGCCTGCTCCACGATCGAGCGATCTGCGTCTACCGATCGCCCAACGGACGGGAGCTCGTCACGCCCGCAGTCGACCTGAAGAACCTGGGCCGCCCCATCAAGGACCCGACCTACGAGATCGAGACGGATGACGACGGCAACCGCACCATCACCTGGCATCGCCGGTTCTTCCGCGGGCAAGTCTGGCTCAAGGTCACTGACCGGCAGCGGGGCTGGTACGCCTACAAGATCGAGCACCCTAACGGGACGATGGAGAGCCCGACCTGGTCCGGCGCCCGCGGCGGTACGGAGCTCGCGTCGGCCGGCTCATGGTTCGCTCCGGGGATGGCTGAGGGCCTCAGCCGATACAACCGCCGGTGGATCGGAGCAGAATACGGATCGCCGCCGCGGCCGACGATCAGGAACATCGAGGAGGAGATCTTCATGCGGGAAGTATTCGGCGAGCCTGACGAGCAGCCCGTCGAGCCCCCGCCCACCCCACCCCCGCCTGCAGCAGGAGAGGAGGACGCTGCAGGCTGACCTGCAATGGGATCGAGAAATGTGAAACGAGAACAATCCAAAGGAGGCAGACCATGCCAGGCAAGAAGAAGACGCAGGAAGTCAAGGTCGATCAGATGAAGTGGGAATCCATCGAGCTCGCGATCGTCGGGATCTCCGAGTTGATTCTCCACGCCATGCCCTCGAAGGCCAAGCAGGAGCTGCTCTACCCGAGCGGTCCGAAGTCGAGGAGCGAGAAGAAGCTGACCATGAAGCATAACCCCTACCTCGAGTTCCTCGAGTGCCCGTACCGGTTCACCGACGACAACAACCCGCCCACCCGCTTCGGCTTCAAGTGCGAGTCGATGGGCAAAGCGATCCAGTGCGCGGCCCTCGATATCCCGACCGTCGCCAAGACGGAGATCGGCCGGCTCAGCTGGGTCGAGGGAACGCTCATGCCGGTCTGGGGGATCCCCGAGATGATGATGACGATCGTCCGGCAGGCCGGGATCGCGAAGACCCCGGACGTTCGGACGCGCATGGTGCTCCGGCGCTGGGCCACCAAGTTCAAGGTCTCCTACCTCACGCCCAACCTCAACCAGGCGAGCATGGTGAACCTCGTCGCGGCCGCCGGCGTGACCAACGGGATCGGGGACTGGCGCCGGCAGAAGGGCGGCAACTTCGGCATGTTCAAGATCGTCCCGCCGGACGACAAGGAGTACCTGGAGATCGTGAAGGCCGGCGGCCGGGAGGCCCAGGACGACGCGATCAAGATGGAGAATCTCCGGTTTTTCGACGCGGAGACCGAGGAACTCTATCGCTGGTTCGAGGATGAGCGGGAGGTCCGAGGCAGGGGCGACAGCAGCGACGGGCTTGTGGCGAAGGCCGGCGACAAGGAGGCCGCATGAGAGTCAGCGATGATCAGCGCGAAGCAGTCGAGCAGCGACTGAACGAGATCGCCGAGCGCATGAACCAGCGGCCGACCCCGGCGGCCGTGGTCGATGACGCTCAGGATCCGACCAGCCCCCTCCATGGGTACTTCGAGTGGGACGATCAGGCCGCCGCCTACAAGGCTCGCCTGCAGGTGGCCCGCCAGCTGATCCGTAGCGTCCGGATCAAGGTGCAGCGAGGGGGCGCTGCTGTGATCGCACCGGCCTACGTGCGTGACCCGGAGCGGGCATCCGATGAGGAGGGCTACATCCACCTGCCGGTTGTCGCCAGCCACAAAGCGCTCAAGGTCGAAGTGATGACCAACGAGCTCACGCGAGCGATCGGATGTCTGCAGCGGGCAGTGTCGATCGGCAAGGTCCTGAAGATGGACACAGCCATGGTCGACGACGCCTGTGACACGGTCGAGCAGTTCTTGGCAGCCTTGTAGCAGTCAATCGGTTACTGGAGTGGACAGGACTGTAGGGCAATGGCTGAGCGTGCAATGGAGTGGGACGGCCGTAAAGGACGAGATAGGATAGCATAGGCTTGCACAGGTCCGGCATGTAAGCGAGCGGCTGTATGGAAGTGGAGTGGATGGGATAGCTATAGCATGGCCTGAAATGGAAGGGCTGTACTGGAATGGAATCCACTGCTGAGGCAAGCATTGGAACGGAGGACACTGGACGATACCTGAATGGCAGTAGCGGGATGGTTACGATTGGGAAGGAAAGTCGTGGCGCACAGTGTACGGGAGAGGAACAGCCGCAGCCGATTGTACTGGAACAGCAGGTAGTGGAGTGCAGAGCAAAGTCAAGGAGTGAAAGGGCCGCACATGACTGTAGAGCATTGCAGAGGCTAGCACTGGAGTCGACAGGCCGTACCGGAAAGGTGAGCAGGGGCTAGGGCTGCATGGGAGCGGCATGGCCGCAGGGGATTGGTCAGCAAGGCCGAGACGAGGACGAGATCGGAAGGGACGGGCCGTAGAGGCTGGGCTGGGAGACGATGTGACAGGAGCGGAAAGGTACACCACCAACATGAGATATCGGGTCGTGTTCGAAGATCGCGAAGGCGTGCGCAGGCACGGCCTGCTGGCCGACCTTCACAGGGTGATCTACCTACCGGGGTTTACGATGATGAGCAGGTACCTCTTCGTATCGCCACCGGGAGCCATGATCCCAGCACAGATGCTCAAGGTCACGTATCGCAGAAGTGACGAATGCGACTACATCGATGGGCACTTGGTGCACATTTACCGACAGGAGGCAGAACATGGGCGATGAATTGGTGCCAGGCATGAAGGTCCCGATGCAACAGATCCGGGACGCGATCTACCAAGCGCAGGCCGTGAGGATATATGAAGCGGTCCACAGCTTCCTGGCTACGCATTCCGACATACTCACGCCGGACATGATTGCAGAGCTCCACGCTGTCGAAAAGCCGAGCACAGTGGTGGCGGTCGACCGCGTGCTGTGGTGCCCGGACTGCAAGAGCACACCGGAAACATTCACGGTCGACTCGTGCAACTTCAGGCGATGCGGGGACTGCGACACCCCAATCTTTTCGCTGACCCGCGTTTTGCTGGCGCAAGAAGACCTGATCGACA
>Ga0180436_10000367_pt1 | contig 47110 bp, 48 predicted proteins | sample SS_ome_2_FD_132434 | JGI IMG/M metagenome (GOLD analysis project Ga0180436, IMG submission 132434) | Hypersaline lake sediment archaeal communities from the Salton Sea, California, USA - SS_3_S_2 metaG | ecosystem: Environmental > Aquatic > Non-marine Saline and Alkaline > Hypersaline >...
GTGGGGGAAATATTTAAAAGTTTATTTTGATCTTGTCATTAACTCTCTGCACGGAGATCCTAAATCAAATCGAAGGGCCGCAGACGAAGAGCATCTCGTCTGCACATTACACTTCATTTTCACTCAGTGGTATGTTCCGCTCGATATTATGACTTTCGAATAAACTCCAGCCATGCTGAAGGCCTGGTAGATTCTTCTCCGTCAACTCGCTTCACCAGTTGTAATTTTTCCCCCAGTTTAGTTATACTGGCTTCAGATGCCCCATGTCCAGATTCTGGAAACTCGTTCAAATGTGCATAAATCAGCAAACTGCCGCCATCCACAAGATGAGAGTGAACATTCATCAGGTATTGATCGACCTTATCAATTGAGATATTGTGAAAACAGCCGATATCTAGGATCAGGTCATAATCCCCTCGGAAGAACTCCGGGGATAAAACATCCCCAACTTGAAACTCAACCTTGTCATCCAGGTTGTTCTTTTTGGCTTTTCTCCTGGCAGCTCTGACTGCCCTTGCCACATAATCGATTCCCTCTGCCTGCCATCCATGCTTCGCCAGTGTTATCACATTGGTCCCGGTCCCGCAGCCCAGATCCAGCGCCCTTCCCGGGGCTTTTCCTTTCAGGAAATCAAAAACCTCGGGAGGTGTGATTCCTGTATCCCAGGGGGGATTTCCAGACAGATATGACATCAAAAAATTAAGTTTTTTTGTCATAGTGATAACCTTGACCAATTACAGATCACAATCAAGATACTCTGCCAGCTCATTCAAGGCCTGATCCCTGTAGCGGAAATGGATCGCGTGCAGCCCCTCTGCCTTGGCAGCTATAACATTTTCAATAAAATCATCTACAAAGATCATTTCTGAAGGATCTTGCTGAAGTTCATTGATCACATGCTGATAGATTCTTGGGTCGGGTTTGGCCAGCTTCACCTCGGCTGATATAAAGATATGATCGAAGATTCCATCGATCTTCCACAAATTCACTAACAAAGGTCTCAGATCGTCCCAGGCATTGCTAAGCAACGCTGTGGTATATTCCCCCCGTAAGCCGGTGATGAACTCAACCAGTTTCTTGTCCAACCGGTCGCCTCCCCAGAATTCATCACCAAAGGATTCAAACGAATCCGGCGGCAGACCCAGAGTTTTCAACACAGCCTCCTTGTGTTGCTCCGCGCTGATCTTACCTTCTCCGGCCTCTTTTGAAGTCGGAGAGCCGTAGACCAAGCTATCCATCTCTTCATATGTCATACCAAATTTTTCAGCCAGAAGCTGGCGGGGTTTCCGGTCTTCAGTGCGAACCAGCACCCCGCCCAGGTCAAAAATGACTGTTTGGATCATTGATCTCCTTTACGTAAATATACTATTCTGACAGTTCCAGGGCATTAACACTAACATCTTTACCCGAACGTAATTCCTTTTCATATAGATCAAATTGCCGCAGCACAAACATGCCTACTTTTTTGTACAGATCCGTCGCTCCAGTTAAAGATTCAGCATCCACTCCCAGGTCAACTTTCGTCTTTCCGCGCTTGTAATATTCACCAAAAGCCTCCAATAGAAGGGCCCGGGCAATGCCCTGACGCCTCCAGGGGCGTTTTACTCCCAAGCTGGACACATAACCTGCCTCTCTGTCCTCCGCGCCGTAACGGCGGCAAATGCAGATGGCCACAATTTCGTCCTTTTCATCCACCGCCATGAACCACAAGGAAGGATCGTAAGAATCATCCCCGGTCATATGATGCATGAACTTCTTAAATCCCTCCTCTGGATCTTCCTTGATAAAACCAAAATGATCCATGAAGACTTCTTCGTCTACCTCATAAACAGCCCTGGTATCCTGATCAGGATTGTATTGGCGCACGGAAATACCTTCAGGCCAAACAGGGGGTTCAGGCTCACCCTTCATATCAATTCGCATCCGGAAGCTGTGGCGGATATGTTTTAACCCTGCAGTATTTAGTGAATTCGCTACAGATTCGACTTCTTGATTATTATGAGCTCGAATAGCCACACGAAGGTCTGGATCAACCCGGTCAACAACTTGTATGGCCCGTTCTTCTGCCCACCCCATCAAGTAGTCTTCAATACCCCGATTCTCATAATCGGGATCCACAGTGATCCACACATACGGATGCACAGGGGGATCGGAGTGTTCCCAGACTTCCACAAGACCAGCAAGTTTACCCTGGTGATCCTCTACAAGATGAACACTCTTATTAACATCAAATCCCGGAGTCTCATACTCGTTTCTCAACCGTTCCAGGGAAAACCCCGGAACACCATAGTAATGGTATGATTTTTTCTCTTCCAGGCGGTGGATCTCAGGGAGGTCATCCATCACCGCCTGACGTGAAGTGTAGTTTTTTGGTAATTTCTTTTTCATCTTTTCTTTCCTTATTCTAACTCGTTTCCAATTCTGCATCCGCTACTATGGGTGTCCAATCCCGATCGTGACTTTTCCGGAGCCACAAGAATCCCAGGGCAGCGATCATGCCCAGAATGGCGCTACCATACCAGACCCAGTTAGGATCACCGTAATCCATGATCAGGCCAGCCAGCAGCGGTCCGATCATCCAGGGAATCATCCAGGAAAAACCCATCACGCCAGAGTAGCGTCCCCGCATATCTTCCGGTGCCGCATTCCCAACATAAGCTCGGGCAACTGGAATGATAACCATTTCTCCGATGGTAATGATCACCATGGCCACCATGAACATCAGGTAGACATCCACAAAACCATACATACCGAAGCCAATCACATACAACAGCGACCCCAGTGCCATAATTACCATCGGTTGATGTTTTGAAATTCTGCGGGTGATCATGAACTGGAACAAGACCACCATCCCTGCATTCAGGGTCATCAGCCAGCCATAGCCAGACGCGGGAACACCATGCACATCCCTTAAGAAAACTGACAGAGTGCTGTACATTTGAGAGTAAACTAAGGTAGCAATGGTAGAAATAACCACAAACAACATGAATTTCCTGTCCTTTAATACATCACCATAGCCGATAAAGGTATCTTTAAAACCCTTCTTGATTTTTGATTCCTTCTCTTCAGGCTTGCTCTCCTCAACCACCAGATAAACGATCAGGGCTGTGATCAAGCTGGTGACCGTATCCGCAATAAACAAGACCAGGAATGACCTTGAGGCGATAAAACCGCCTATCGCTGGACCGATCGCAACCGAAAGATTCATTGCCACTCGCATCACGCCAAACCCTTCAGATCTTTTCTTTTCCGGAAGGATATCGATCAACATCGCCTCATGGGCAGGCCCCGCAGCAGTCGCAAATAATCCAGATACCGCTCCCATGACATAAAACCATTCCAGCTGGTTAACCAAACCCATTCCCAGGCTGGTCAATGCGCTGATGATCAAGCCCATTATGATCATAGTCTTTCGGCCGAGGAAATCAGTTAACGCACCGCCGATCATATTCCCGATCATGTCTGTGATAGAGAATAGGGCAAATAACAATCCCACTTCTGTCATACCCACTTGGAATTTACTAGTGATGTACAGCGCGAAGAAGGGGAAGATCAATGCGCCGCCAACATGGTCTATAAAATTTGAACCAACAATAACCCAGAACTGCTTGGGGTATTCCCGGTAGATCGAATTTACTCGCTTCATTGAATTACTGAACAACATTTTTATTCCTTGTGTTTAATGATGACTTGTTGCCTGTATAAAAAAACAGGCCGCGGGATATACCCGAGACCTGATCCGATTAAGAAAAAAAGCCCCGGGGTTTTGGTTCCCGGAGCTTAAGTAATGTCATATTTCGTTAGACAAGCTCAAGCAATGGGAAACCTCCCAGATAATTCTGCGTATCCGCAGGAAGCAACGATTTTTACATTGAGCTTGTTCATGTAATTTCCTTGGTAAATAATTTGACCGGTCGTTAGTGTAACATCAGCAAATTATCAGGTCAAGAGCCAATATTGAATTACCCCAGCTCGATTTTCAATATTAGAAATATATGATAACTGTCAGGTGGAAAAGTGCCGCTCGATTGGTCATGGTATGATACATTTTTACTAGGGTTTATCATTTTCTGGTGAATTATATATGGCTACTATAAAAAACCGCCAGGAAGCAACTTCCTGGCAAAAAAAATACGATGCCAACGCACCCAGGATTGGCGATCCGGCCCCTGATTTTGAACTGAGGGATATCAATGGCGAAAATCCCATTCTATTAAGTAGTTTTCAGGGAGCAAAGCCTGTTGTCCTGATTTTTGGGAGTTTTACCTGACCACCTTATGTTAACGGGACCGTGAGTCTTAACGAAATCTACCAGGCCTATCAGGAGCAAATCCAATTTATCAAAGTTTACATCCGGGAAGCCCATCCGGTTGATGGCTGGTGGTTCGGCAAAGGTTTCATGAACGTTTTACTGCGGCTTTCTGGCTCAAAGGTTTCCTGGAAGATTTACGATGCCTCAACCATTGAGGAACGACGCGATGCCGCGGGAGAATGTGCAGAATCCCTCCAGTACGGGGTTAAGACCTATGTAGACGAAATGAATGACCAGGTGAACAAAGAATACGCTGCCTGGCCAACTCGTTTATATCTGATAGACAATAACGGGTTGGTAGCCTATGCCGGAGGTTTAGGACCCTTTGGATTCAAACCCGGAGAATTAAAACGGGCTATTCAGAAACATCTCCAAGAGGAGACTATATCATGAGCGATTTTGTCATGAACAAAGACCAGGAGCCTTTAGAGCGCCGGAGTGATGAACTCCGGGAAGATCTCTTTCAAAGGGATGTGAATCAACTGGCTCAATTGACAGGGACCAGATTGCGAACAGAGGAAGGAGAGAATATTTTTGAATTTCTCTATTGGGGAAAACCTGTTCAGTTATCCAATCAGGATTTCCTGGTCAGGGACCCTGAATCCCAACACCCTCTTCCCCCTATCCACCAAGCCATGATCATGTACTACTTCCACTCATCTAAAGGATCTCCTGCCACAGGAAATTGGATCTCTTTTTCAGAATTGGCGGACGGGCAATTTTATAATTCCGCATTCCAAGGATATACTGCTCAGAAATTGACACAATATTTCCAGACGGATTATGATAAGTTTGAAGCCAGGAATGAGGCTCAGTGTGGAGTTAAGGTTGATTTTGGTGATGGGGCATTCCGCTACCAGATCCTCCCCCAGATCGCAATCCTGATCGTGTATTGGAAGGGAGACGATGAATTTCCTCCTTCCTACAAGATCCTTTTCGAAGATATCGCAGATTATCATTTGCCAACCGACGGCTGTGCTATCCTGGGCAGTATGCTTGTTGGAAAATTGATGGCAGAATAATATTTGGACAGGACTCTCAGATAAAGCAAGGAGCAGGTTATGAAATTAGCAATCAGTGGAAAAGGGGGAGTTGGTAAATCCACCCTGTCAGCCTTATTGGCCCAATTTTATGCTGATCAGGGCAGAGATGTACTGGCTGTTGACGCAGATCCCTCACCATGTTTGGCAGGCGCTTTAGGACTGCCAGAAGATTTGCAGGAGAAACTAAGCCCAATATCCGAGATGGATCAGCTGATCGAAGAACGCACTGGCGCCAAACCAGGAACTGTGGGTGGATTCTTTACGCTCAATCCCCAGGTTGACGATATTCCGGAACGTTTTAGCGTTACTCATCGAGGGGTCCGTTTATTGGAAATGGGCAGTGTTGATCTGGGCGGATCAGGCTGTATTTGCCCAGAAAGCGCCATGTTAAAAACCCTTTTCACACATTTAATGTTCCGCGAAGATGATATATTGATTATTGATATGTACGCAGGTGTAGAGCATCTGGGACGGGCCACTGTTGATTTCGTTGATGCCATGATCGTTGTAGTAGAACCCACTAAACGCAGTCTAGGCACCGCAGCCCAGATCAAGGACCTGGCCAAGGATATCGGATTAAACCGACTCTGGCTGGTAGGCAACAAAGTCCGAACAGAAGAAGAAAAAGAATTCCTGGAGAAGAATTCCCCCGGCATTCCCCTGTTGGGCACCTTGCCAATGGACCTGGGTGTGTTGGACGCAGATCGACTGGGCAAACCTGTTTATGACCATGTGCCCGCGCTTTTCAAGGCATCTGAAGAGATCGCCCAAACTTTACTGGAGCCATATCCCGAAGAATATTTAGAGGAGTAGACCAAATATGACAACTACCATTGCCCTGGCAGGAAAAGGCGGCACAGGAAAAACAACCGTTTCTGCCATGATCATCAAATACTTGATCAATAAGGGAAAACAACCCGTTTTGGCTATTGATGCAGACCCCAGCGCTAACCTGAATATGGTACTGGGTGTGGATCTGGACTGCACTGTTGGCGGTATCCGAGAGGACATGTTAAAACAGGTCCAGGGTGCTCAGAATGTCACCGGGGCTGCCCGGGGCAGTATTGCCGGGGGCATGTCTAAACACGATTATCTGGACTATGAAATTCACAGCTCCTTGATCGAGAGCGATAATTTTGACTTGATCGCCATGGGCCGCTCAGAAGGACCTGGCTGCTACTGTGCAGTGAACCACAATCTGCGTGATATTCTGGACAAATTGAGCCACAATTATCCCTACGTTGTGATGGACAACGAAGCAGGCATGGAGCATCTCAGCCGCAGGACCACTCAGGACGTGGATCATTTGTTCATCATAAGCGGACCCACGCAGCGCGGCCTATCGGCTGCAAACAACATTGTGGAGCTAAAGGAAGAACTCGAAATTAACGTAAAAAATTCCTATTTCATTCTCAATCGTGTGCCTGGGGAAATCCCCGGACCGGTACAGGAAACAATCGATAAAATCCAGGTTCCTTTCCTGGGCCCCGTGCCGATGGATCAGAATGTGATGGAATATGATTTCAGCGGGAAACCGCTGATCGAACTGGGAGACGATTCTCCTGTTTATATGGCTGTTGCCGCCATGATGGATAAAACACTGGGATTATAAAGAATAGGGATTGAGTCTTGTAGAAGGACTCAATCCCATAAATCCATTGAATAAAAAATGCGGGATCTTGAAACGAAACAAGATCCCGCATTATATTTACTGGTACATGTGCCTAATCTATTTCTTTTTCGGTTTCTTCACTCGGTCTTTAATGAGCCCCCAATAGATCATAGCCCCAGATAATCCTACCAAAAAAGCGCCCAATGCACCCGGATTGAGGAATCTGACCATTAGTCCGATGAATACCAGAAAAACGCTGTAAACAATGCTTTGCAGCTGCCAGCTCTTTTCTGGTTGATTGATGACGTGGAGGGTAAACCAACCCACAGTGACACCAAATAAAACCAACCCCAATATTTGAACAAACAAGCCTAATATCTCAATGGTTTGGTAGAAATAATCCATATCAATTTCCTCCTTTAGAAACAGATCATGTCACAGCTAATCAGCGGCTTCCACAGACACTTCGGGGAAAAATTGGTGGATAGTGCCCTGGACCCACCCGTTTAAAGTGGCTGTTGATAGAGGGCAGCCAAGGCAGGCGCCGCCTAACCTTACTTTAACAACATCATCTTCAAACGATACCATTTCAGCTGAACCGCCGTGATACTGTTCAATATACGCGCTGATACTTTTGATCAGGTTTTGCATTTGTTCTGCTCGTAAATTATTCTCCACATCTTTCATCTCAACAACCCTCCGGGTTATTTATCATTCAATCCCCGATGGAGCAGTGTCACGACTTGCTCGTGAGTGCCCCGCAATCTCTTGGCAATTACTCCCGCCAGGCGATTCAATATTAGTATACCCGTTTCAGGATGTTCCTGACAGAGGTTTTTCAAGTCCTCCCCTTCTAAACGGATAAACAACCCGCACTCTGAACAAATTGCTGAAGAAGTATATCGGTGGGAACCCAGAGCAGAAGACCACCCAAATACATCACCCTGATCTACCTCTGAAACCGATAACTCCGGGCCGTCTTCGGGTTTGAAGCGAATTGACACCTTGCCGTCCAGCACAAAATACAGATAATCCGCCGAATCACCCTGGTGAAAGATAACCTGGTCGGTGTCATACCTGACATCCTCGATGATTGGCTTTAAAACCTCGAGCTGATCCTCTGAAAAATCCTCGATTAATGCAAAACGGGCCAATAATTCACTATCCATAAAACCGCTCCACCAGCTAGAAATAATCCCGGATTACCCCCTAAAAAAGGATATGTACCAATAGTTACTCTACTATACTCAATTCAAGGACCCTTTTTTAGTGGCGAAGCTCATAAGAATAGGGGGAAGTAAAACACTGAGTCCTCAGGACAGATAAGAATTTAGTACTAAGTCAAAAAGAACTTGAGATAGAAGAATTCAGTGGCCAGGTGCTAATTATCGAAGTTCAGATACACAAATGATTGTCAACCGAACCCTGAGCGGAGTGAAAGGGAAACATCCATTTATCTGTAGATTTACTTCTCCTTAGTTCTTGCACAGGATATCTAGGTTCCTTTGATTGCCATTATGGATTCTTCGCGGAGCCTTCCAGAGTACTTCGCTGCGCTCAGCTTATACTCCGTCGAAGGGCTCAGAATGACTTTCAAGAATGTATTGTGAATGGATAAGGGCTGATTCGTTGAGGGCAGTTTCCGGCATTCGTGTTAAAAACCAGCATGGAACAGACTGTGATTAAACCAAAAGGATACAGGTTTCTTTGAGGAACCCGTATCCTAATCTGTACACCTACTATTCGTTCAATTTTCCACCATCATGCCCGCAGCCCGGCGGCCGATCTCAACCGCGAAATTGGTTCCCCGATCCCAGGGGTAAACCTGACTCATGCTGGCAAAATATAATCCCGGGATAGGCGTTTGGATGGGCGGGATTCGGGTGGAATGGTTCAACTCCGGTACTGGTTGGGCATATTTAGTTCGGTAAAGCCAGGATTTTTTAACCCAGCTTGGATCAAAGTCAGGATTAATCCTTTTTAAAGACGGCAGGAACTCTTCCACGATCTGGTCTTTGCTCATCTCAAAATAGGGATGATCTGCATCCCTATAGTCACCGCAGTAAATGATATGGTCTCCACCAAAATATTCTGGGGAGAGGTAATTGGTATGCTCCACCACAGCCAGGAAAGGATATCCCTCTACTTTTGGGATGTTGTACCAATAGTAACCCTGAGTAGAAAGTTGATTTGTGATCGACAAGGTGAGCACGATCGCTCCCATGCTCTTGAGATCCTTCAACCCAGATTGGTAGTTATCCGGAAGGGTTGGTACCATCCTGGACAACAGACCAGGTGATGTGGTTACCAGAACACGATCATATTTTTCCATACCGGAGTCGGAGGTAACCTCCAGACTCTTCGCGATCTCTTTCACCGGGGTTTTGAAGCGAATCTCAACGCCAAGTTCATTTAAAACACCTACCATGTCATCCGTAAAAGCTTGAAAGCCTCCCACATATGTGCCCAACCGCGAAGTGCGAGCGTGCATTCTGGCCCACATCCAGGCCATATTGACATCTTTATAATGCAGACCGAATTTTCCCTTCATCATCGGCTCCCACATAGTTTCATAAACCTTCTTACCCGCCCATTTTCGCATCCAGGCATCTACGGTAGTTTTTTCCATCGCCTGCCAGTTTTTGGTCATTCGCAGGTAAAGGCCAACCAAACCAAATCGGACCTTGTTGATTCCCCAACCCAAACCCGGGTACATTAACGCCTGCAGTATAGAATCGAAGGGATACCATTTCTCCTTATGCATCATTACAGTATATGGCCTTGGGAAACGGACCTTGTCAGAGAAGCCCAGTTCATCTATCAGGCCAAGCATGTGTTCATCGGAAGCGAACCAATGATGGTAATAAGCTTCTACTGACCAGTCCCAATTGGGCTCTTTGAACCCCACAGCCAGGCCACCTGCCCTGTCCGAGGCTTCATATATAACAACGTCATGTCCTTCTCGCCCTAAATCGTAGGCTGCCGATAATCCAGCATATCCAGCGCCAACAACTGCAATTTTCATTTAGGTTTCCTTTGAGATTGAAGACTATCCAAACTGACGAGCCAGTCGTCCTGCAAGTACCTGGAGTTTCATCCATTCCTGGCGAATTATGTACAACATGGCCAAGGTCCGCAGCCAGCGCATCTCACACTTGGGATTTGCCGCCAACTGCTCAAAGACCTCTATCGCCTCATCATCCGTCCGTCTGGTTTTTGAATATTCTGTTGCCAACTGCAGTAAATATGAGGACCGCTGCTCTTTAAGTCGGGCAGCTACTTCTGCTTTTTCACGTTCGGCTTTCACAATATCACCCACCCGTTTTACTGCATTATTCAATTGATATACCGTAAACGGTTTTACAAGGTACTCCCTCGCTCCTACATTCATGGCTGATCGGAAGGATTGATTGTCATCCTCAGCAGAGATGATCACACAAGCCATAGTTGGGAAGATCTTGTACATTGCTTGAAAAGCTTCAAAGCCATTCATCTCTGGCATATTGATATCTAGCAAGGCAATATCCGGCTGATGTTTTTTAGCCAACTCAACTGCTTCACGGCCGTTATGGGCAATAGCAACGATATCCACCATGGGATTATCGGCCAGCATAAGCCGTGTATTCCTGCGCGTTTCCAGGACATCATCTGCGATCAATACACGGTAGGGTGATTTTTTAACCTGATTCATAAAATGTGCTCCTTCAAAAAGACACTTTTTGATACATAGAATGTCTTGCTGCTATTATAATGCCAAAATTAATCAGCTTCTTCCTCGCTTGCACCCCTTTGGTCAATCACTTCACCACCCTTCCAACGGATTCCTTCCCTCACCATATAATATGCACCCAACAAGGTGATCGGGAACCACAAAGCAGCATGTAAAACCAGTGTATAGCCAGCTGCCATTCCTTGATCCACACCATATGCCGAGAGGACTGCAATACCCGGTGCGTCAAAGGTGCCCACATAACCTGGGGCGGAGGGAATGGTAGTAGCCAGGTTAACAATACCGTTCATTAACATCAAAGCAAAAAAACTGACCTGGAAGTCAAAGGCTTGCATTACAAACCAGTATTTTCCGGTTTCCAAGAGCCAGATCACCACTGAAGTCAGCAGAACCATCACAGCATCTCTGGGTGAGCGCAGCGATTCAAGGCCGTGTAAGAATTTTAAGACAATCTCCTGTACTTTTTCTCGGAATCGTTTCGGCAGGAAGATCTCAATTAATTTGGCAATCACTTTTTCAGCCTGGACTGGAAACATGGCTGCCAGCATGAATACCGCCAATGCCCCTAAAAATGCGGCTGATCCCCATAAAGCCAGCGTCTTGATGTTGCCGATAAAACCGGATGTTCCGGTTAAAGTGGACAATTCGGACAGGTTCAGGAAAACAAAACCCAGCATGACCACACCATCAAAAATACGCTCTACGATCACGGTCGCCAGAGATGCTGATATTGGTATCTCTTCTTTGCGTTTCAGAACCACAGCTCTCAGGACTTCTCCGGCCCGGGCAGGGTAGATATTATTTCCCATGTAGCCAATGGCGACAATTGGGAACATCTTCTTTGTTGGAACAGGTTTAATGGGACGAAGCAGATAATGCCAGCGCCAGGCTCTGACCCAGACGCCCATAAAATATACGGCCACTCCTGGTAAAAGCCACCAATACTGAGCAGATTTCAACGGCTCCCAAATCTCATTGATCCCTAGACCGCGCAGCGCGAAGTAGAGGAAGACAGCGCTTAAAGCCAGTCCAACCCAGAATTGCCAGCGTTTCATAGCTATCATTCTAACATGAACTAAACCCCGATAATCTAGCCTCTCAAAGCTGTAAAATCAACCTTTCCGAACCCAGTTATATAAAAACAACTGCTGAATGATGTCGATTATAATTGGTCCATGAGATGGAAAATTGGGTTGGTTCTGGGCTTTGTTGTTATGCTGATATTGGTATTAATCGGCTGGCAACTTGCACCCCGAATTGAGGAAATTGAACCATCGGGAGGAGAACTGCATGGCCGTCAACCGCTGGTGATTCGGTTCACAAGAGCCATGTATGGCGATAGCGTAGAAAGCCGGTTGGACTTAGAGCCATCTCAACCAGGCGAATATAAGTGGAACGAGGATAACAATCAACTCACATTCACACCCAATAAATCCTGGCCAGCAGGAGAGACCATCACCCTCCAGCTTAAGAGTTGGTCTCGCTCTCGGATCAGACTGCCCCTGATTGGTAAATTCAATATTGAAATGACTGTCAGCCCAATTTTGCTGACATACCTTTGGCCAGCAGATAATACAAGTAATCTCTATTTGGTCAATCCTGTTACTGGGGAGAATCAGGCATTGACGGAAGAAGTCAATGGGGTTCTGGATTATTCCATCTCAGCTGACAGCGAACAGATCTATTACAGCTCCATCACTGAAGACGGCTCCAGCAGGATCATGGTCCTTGATCGATTAACCGGGGCTACTGAACAGATTACATCCTGCTCTGATGGTCTGTGCACCTCTCCCAGGATATCTCCTGATGGATATTTGTTAGCTCACGAATATATTCCCATAGAACCTGGTAAGCTTCCCACAATCCGGGTTTTAGATATAGAAGCCATGACCCAAATCGATCTGGGAGAAAACAATCAGTACCTTGAAAAGCCGCTCTGGTCCCCTTCTGGGTGGCTTGCATATTACAGCAAAACCGAAAAAGGTTACCATTTCTGGAATTCCGATAGTGACGAAACTCAATTCCTCCCCAACGAAACCGGCGGGGATGGCAGCTGGTCTCCCGATGGGCGTTATTTCGTCTGCTCAGAAATCCTGTTCCTGAGCGACACCCTGGCACCTCGCCATCTTCAGATGTATGACTTGAGAGAAAACACTACCCTTGATCTTTCACGCGGTAACTACCCGGAGGACCTTAATCCCAGCTTCGCCCCAGCGGGTTTGAGCTTAGCTTACAGTCACAAATCTCTCGATCCCGCTCTGTGGACTCCGGGCCGGGAGCTCTGGGTTCTAAATATAAGTAATGGTGAAAACATTCAACTTTCAGAAGTTATAGATTATCAACACACCTCCTTTTCCTGGCATCCGGACGGGAAGATGTTAGCCTACGTGCGCTACAACCAGGCGGCTCTTTCTGATCCCCCCGAGATCTGGTTAATCGACACCACCGGTGGTGAACCCCTGCGACTGATCATTAACGGTTTCCAGCCAGGATGGGTTCGCTAAAATGGAAAAAAGTGAACTGACCCAGAAGATCAAAATCAAAGCAATTGAGCTTGGATTTCCCCTGGTGGGCGTGACCAATGCCGACCCACCAGATCACATGGATTTTTTTCAGGATTGGTTGAATTCCGGATATAACGCTTCCATGGATTGGATCGGGAATGAGCGCTCTCTTGAGCGGCGGTCTGATCCGAGAAAGATCTTACCAGGATGTCAGTCGATTCTGGTCCTCGCCTGCCCATATCCCGCTCCGAGAGGCAACATCAAGGGCGGCAACATCACCTCCTATGCCCTTAATCAGGATTATCACGAAGTGCTTGAGAAACTCCTGAAGGAATTAATGGCAGCTATTGAGGGATGGGTCGGAGAAACGATACCCAACCGTTGGTATGTTGATACTGGCCCTGTTCTTGAAAAGGAGCTAGCCATGCGTGCCGGCCTGGGGTGGATTGGAAAAAATACTACTCTGATCAACCGCGAATACGGCTCCTACTTCTTCCTCTCTGAGATTCTTCTGGGTATTAAACTGGATACTGACCTACCGATTACTGAGCCGCAGTGCGGAACCTGCACACGCTGCCTGGACACATGTCCCACTGGCGCTCTTAAAGAACCCTATACCCTGGACGCCAACCGCTGCATCTCTTACCTGACTATCGAACACCGCGAGGAAATCACGGAAGAACTGCAACACAGAATGGGTGATTGGATCTTTGGATGCGATATCTGCCAAATTGTTTGTCCCTGGAATAAGCCGGGGGAGCAATCGCTTTCCGTGCTAGACGCACTGCAGCCGCGCATAGAGCTGACAGATATAGATCTCATTGATGAAATTGGACTCAGTCAGGAGGATTTCAGTAGCCGTTTTAAGGGAAGCCCAATTAAGAGAACCAAACGCCGAGGATATTTACGGAATGTCGCTATTGCACTCGGAAACCGCGGGGAAAAGGACGCTATACCGGCCCTGGAAGCAGCCCACAGAGACCATGAACCTCTCATAAGGGAAGCCGCTGCCTGGGCCATTAAGAAGATCGATAAATATAATGCGAAGTAGTCATTAGAAGAACGAAATCATAGCAGTCAATAGAATTCAAGAGGAAAATAAAAATGACCAAGGTATTCGAAAAGTATCTAGATAGTTATGCCGAAATAATCATGAAAGTCGGAATTAACTATCAATCTGGTGAGCGTATCAGAATTGGGGCTATACCGGGCAGGTCTGCTAGATTCTATACTCCCCTGGAAGCCGCTCCTCTAGTGAGGAAACTTACTGCCAAGGCTTATCAGTTAGGAGCTCCCCTGGTTGAGGTATTTTGGGGAGATCCAGAACTCGATCTAGTCCGATATAAAAATGCCCCGAAAGAATCCTTCCAAGAAATACCTACCTGGTCTGTTGGTGAGATTTTTGAGGCTGCCAAAAGGAAAGATGCCAGGATCTATATCGGAGGATCTGATCCATTTATGTTTAAGGATATTGACAGTTCCCTGCTGTCCGAGATGCAGAAGGTTCGTTCTGAAACTTTCAGGGAAGCAAATGAATACTTGGTTTTGAATCCAACTCCCTGGATCATCATCCTGTATCCCACTACACCCTGGGCTCAAGCTGTTTTTCCGGATCTTTCTCCGGAGGATGCTGTGGAGAAGATATCTGAATACATGATCAAGTTCTACCGGTTAGATAAGGATGATCCCATTAAATATTGGGAGGGGCATTTTTCATCTCTGATCAATCGAGCTGACAACCTGACGAAAAACAGTTTTCAATACATCCACTTGAAAAGCCCTGGAACAGATCTGAAGATCAAGCTCCCGGAAGGACATCGTTGGAAAACCGCTGTATTCAAAGATAAAGAGGGACGGGATAATGCCGTTAACATACCATCAGAAGAAGTGTTTACTTTACCAGACCGGATGGCAGTTGATGGTTATGTTTCCTCTACTAAACCATTCACCATGGGTGACGGATTCGTAGAGGAACTCTATCTGGAATTTAAAGAAGGTAAGGTCACCAAAGTCAAAGCCAGGACTGGGGAGGAGTTCGTAAAAAAGACCATTGAAATCGACGAGGGTTCCTGCCGGCTGGGAGAACTTGCCCTGGTTCCACACAGTTCTCCTATTTCCCAGGCTGGAGTGATCTTCCACAACACCCTGCTGGATGAGAATGCATCCATTCACATCGCTCTCGGAAGGGGCATCCGGGAATGTATAAGCGGCGGAGATGATATGAGTACAGAAGAATTTGTAGCAGCTGGTGGTAACCACAGCACGGTCCATTATGATTTCATGATCGGATCCGCTGAGATCGATGTGGACGGGATTGATCAGGAAGGCAAAGCACATCCCTTGATGAGGAAGGGCGAATGGGTTTCTGATCTATAACATCTGGGAATTAAACCAACAAAGAGAAAGAATTTCCTTATCATATTTGACAAAACCATACTGCGGGAGTAATATATTCACAAATATGAATATGAAACCGGAATTAACAGAAAAGAAGGTTTCGGAATATCTGAAAATCTTGGGGGCGGCATTCCGGATCCAGATCTTATACAGTATTGGTCATGGCGAGGCCTGCGTCTGCCATCTTGAAACGGTTTTAGAAAAACGCCAAGCCTATATATCACAGCATCTAATGGTGATGCGGGATGCGGGTATCTTGGAGACCCGGAGGGATGGTAAATATATTTATTACCGCGTTGCAGATCGATCCCTATTTGATATTCTGCAATCTGTGGCAAGGATACTGAACATCCCCAAGGACAAAGTACCGGAGATAGCAGGCTTAAAAAAACACTCACAGTGCGACTGTCCCCGCTGCCTCCCAGATATGATCACTGTCAAAGAATAAGGAGCAATCCATGTTAAAAATAAAAATTCTAGGGACTGGCTGCCCCAATTGCAGCAAACTGGAAAGTGAGACAATCAAGGCGGTGGAGAATCTGGCCATTGAGGCTGAATTCGAAAAAGTCACTGATTTTCAGAAGATCATGGAGTATGACATTCTCAGCACTCCCGGATTGGTGATTAACAACGAAGTGGTCTCCAGCGGCAGGATTCCATCCCAGGGTGAATTGACCACATTCTTGACCAGCGCCTTGGAATAAGTCATAGGATTTCCATATTACCCGGTCAAGCCGGGTAATCATTTCACTTAACATATTCATAACCGGGAATGCAATTACGAGGATATTATTCATTATGACATCTGCATTGGATTTCATTTTTAGTTTATTTTTCAGCGGTTTAAGCAATCTAACTTCTTATCTAGCAGCTCATGTTCTACTGTGTTTGCTGCCCGCTTTTGTGATTGCAGGCGCAATGACCACTTTAATCCCAAAAGAAACAGTAACCCGCTACCTGGGAAGGAATACACCCAAATACATTTCCTATCCTGCAGCAGCTGCAGCAGGTTTCCTACTCGCCATCTGCTCCTGTACAGTGATCCCTCTCTTTGCAGGTATTCACAAGAAGGGTGCCGGATTGGGACCTGCTATCACCTTCCTTTTTGTGGCGCCCGCAGTGAATATTCTGGCCCTTACATATACCGGGGCAGTAATAGGGATTGACCTTGCCATAGCCCGCTTGCTGCTGTCAATAACGTTTGGCATCGGGGTAGGAATCATCATGGCTTTGATCTTCCGGAAGGAGGATGCCGAACATGACAAGAGAACTGATGCGCTTTTTGCCGGCCAAGCCAAAATGAGTAAAACCGCTGTAATATTCCTGCTGGTACTGGTTGCGTTGTTGGTCGTAGGCACGTTTCAGATCGACATCCTCAAACACGTGTATTATCAGATAGACCTATCAATCCCCGGAATCCATCCCCTCCAGGAAAGCTTATTTCAGTTAGTGCCTTTTGATCCCTCCCGGGGAGAAGAAGGGGTTACTGTTCAAGGGCTCTTCTTAATTGGCATGCTGGCTCTAATCGGCCTTGCTTCCTGGAAAGGAATAGAGAAGATCCATGATGGGATGACTGGTTGGACCTGGCTTTCAACTATATTGGTGGGTTTAACTCTGATATTCGCAAGCATGGGGATCATTCCCTATGCCGGAGGAGTATCTTTACTCCTGACTGGAAAGTTCTTTGGTGTTCTAATCGTGATCGGCATTTTAACCTGGATGATCCCAAATCAATTATCCCGGGATGAAACCAGGGATTTCCTATGGGAAAGTTGGCGTTTTGTTAAACAGATCTTTCCCTTATTGATCTTAGGTGTATTCGCCGTTGGTGTAATCCGAGAGCTGATCAAACCAGAATGGATCCAGGCTGTAGCTGGAGAAAACACTTTTCTGGGGAATTTTGCAGGAGTGATCTTTGGTGTTTTTATGTATTTCCCAACCTTGGTTGAAGTACCAATCGCCCAGATGTTCCTGGACCTTGGAATGCACCGAGGGCCTCTTCTAGCTTATTTGATCTCAGATCCAGAACTCAGCTTGCAAAGCATCCTGATCACATCCTCAATCATCGGACGGCTAAAAGCTTGGGTCTATGTGGGCTGGGTAGCCCTGTTCAGCACGATAGCGGGATTGTTATACGGAGCCTGGGTGAACGGGACGAATCTGGTTTTGGTAGGTACCTACCTGGTTCTATTCCTGGGACTACTGGCAGGTTTGTTCTGGTTTATTGAATCCAGGCTGAGAACTAACCAGGCATAATATCTTTTTTGGATCCCATGATCACCCGACGGGTCCGTAATTTAGAATACCCCCAGGCGATCACAAAGAACCCGGTAGCGACCAGTACAATCGCAGGACCGGACGCCACATTTACATAATAGGAAAAATACAGCCCGACTATACCGGAGGCCGAAGCGATGGTCGCTGCCAGGATCATCATAATTGGCAGACGTTTAGTGAGTAGATAGGCCGCCGCAGCCGGTGTGATCAACATGGCAACCATCAGTCCTACTCCCACAGCCTGGAAAGAAACCGCAACAGTCAGGGCAATTAACACAAGCTGCAGATATTCAAAAATCTGGGTGGGAATCCGCAAGGTGGCTGCCAGGGTAGGGTCAAAAGTCAAGACTAAGAACTCCTTGTAAAAGGCAATCACGAGGATCAGGATCACAGCACTAAAAATTGCAATAGTGATCAACTGGTTCCCGGACACTCCCAGAACATCTCCAAACAGGAAATGAGTCAAGTCCACAGTATAACTTTTTACAGTGGAGATTATCGCAATACCCAAGGCGAACATACCAGCGAAAATTATGCCGATCGCAGTATCTTGTTTGATCCTGGCACCCTTACTAACTGCACCTATCACCAACGAGACCACAACCGCAGTGCCAGTTCCCCACCAGAAGAGCGGCTCTCTAGCTCCATCTGTAAGCAGGTAACCAACAGCTACACCTGGAAGGATCGAGTGGGCCAGGGCATCACCAAAAAAGGCCAATCCCCGAACCACAACATAGACTCCAATCACAGCACAGACAATTCCGGTCAGCACTGCTGCAGTTAAACCTCGCACCATAAAGGAATAATTTAATGGGGTCAATATCAGATCAATGATATTCATGGCGGTCTCCATCACAGCAGTCATCTCCTACAGCCAGGGTATCGAATTCACCTTCCACAAAATGAAGGTGTCCCTGATAGGCTTTCATAAGCAAGTCTCTGGTAAAAACTTCTTGCGGCAGTCCAAATCCCAATAATTCTTTATTCAAAAGCATTACCCGATCAAATTGTTCAGCCGCCAATCGCAGGTCATGCATCGAAATCATCACAGTCACATTTTTTTGTTTTAGCGTAGCCATGATCTCGAGGATCTTTTCCTGAGCCGGGACATCGAGGCCGTTAAAAGGCTCATCCAGCAGCATCAATTCCGCTTCCTGGGCCAGCGCTCTAGCCATGAACATTCGCTGCTGCTGACCTCCTGAGAGTTCGCTGATCTGGCGTTTGGCATAGTCTGACAGGTTCACAAATTCAAGCGAGCGATGAACCACATCCCAGTCATCTTTCTGAGGCCATAAAAATGGGCCCATCTTGTTGATCCGGCCCATCATGACCACATCGGCCACCGTAGCCGGAAAGGTCCAATCTACTGTGCTTCGCTGGGGTACATATGCAATACAGGTATGCCCACCCGGTTCATGTCCAGATATCTGGACGATCCCTTCACCGGGATCAAGAATGCCGGCAATCACTTTAAATAAGGTGGTCTTCCCAGCCCCATTTGGACCTACTACAGCAACAGCAGATCCCGGCTTCAGGTCAAAACTGATCCGATCAAGCACCAAACCAGTTTCGTAATGGACCGTGATATCCTGCATTGCCAACAGCGGTGCGTTCTTCACATGAGGGGCATAACGGCGCGAGAAGGATTGCTTACGAAAAGAATTGATAAGATTTTTCATAGTATCTGCCTATTGGAGCGCCTCCACAATGGCACTCACGTTATAATGCATAAAAGAGAGGTAGTCCCCAGCTGGTTCCCCATCAGAAAGAGAACCAAAATATAGGGGCACTAACTCCACTCCGGTTTCATTTGCCACTAATTGCGCAAGATTAGGGTCAAAGTCCACACCAATAAAAATCGCCTTAGTATGATGTTCCCGGATCCCATCAATTAACTCTGCCAGCTCCATACCTGATGTCTCTGCTTCGGTAGTCAAGGCCGGGATAACAGCCCCTATCTGGACCAAGCCATATTCCTCTGCAAAATAACCCAGAGTAGTATGATCCGTCACCAACTCCCGCTGGTTTTCGGGAATTTTTTCGATCTGCTCACGAATCCATGCATCCAGCTCCAAAAGCTGGCCATGATAGGTTCCAAAATTATCCTGGTATAAGGTCTCATTGTCTGGGTCTTGTTCTACCAGGGCAGTGGTGATATTTTCAGCCCATATCAGAACATTATTGGGATCAAACCAGACATGGGGGTCCTGGCCCATCACAGCCTCCATAGAATCCTCTGACCCATGGTCATCCTCGTCATCATGATTTCCCGTTATCATCAACGGATCGATGCCCTCAGAAACAACAATTAAATCTGCCTCTGTATCAGAACCGGACAGCAATTCCTCCAAGAAATCCTCCAACCCAAAACCGTTGGCTAAGATCAAATCAGCTTCCGAGATTGCCACCATGTCCATTGGAGCGGGGTGATAAGAATGTGGGTTCTGCCCTGATGGCAGCAGAACAGAAATATCTACCTTATCTCCTGCGATGTTTTCCACAACATCAGCAATAAACGATGTAGTAACGACTACTCGAAGTTTGCCTTGCTGTGGAGTTTGACTTCCTTCAATAGATCTTCCGCAGGCTGAAATCATCAATAACACAACTAGAAATAAGCTGAAACGGAAAACTCCTGTCCAGATTCCTTTCATATCCAAATATCCTTCAGTTTCTACTTCCTGCATTCATTACAGATGCCAAATAATTGCAACCAATGTTCATCCACTTTATAACCGGTTTCTTTCTCTATCCTACTGACGTACTCTGTGATCTCTTCATTACCTTCGACAACCTGCATCTGGCCGCATTTTCTGCACAGAAGCAGGTGTTTATGGCCATCCACTGCAGGCCAAATCCCATGGCAGCCTCCGGGCTTGTGGATTTGCTGGATCAAACCCAAGACGTCCAGCATCTCCAGAGTACGGTAAACACTGGCGATACCCGGGGGAGAATCCAGATCGAGGGATTTATGGTAAATATCCTGGGGGGTGAGCGGTATTGGGCTGGCCGCAACGATTTCCATCACTTGCAAGCGTGGCTGGGTCACCCTGTAACCACCCTGATGGAGAGTGTTTTTCCAGTTTGAGAGAAGTTTAGTTGTTAGATTTCCCGTCATTGGCTAATTCCTTATTGATAATGATAACCATTATCAATAAGAAGTATACCACTTAACAAAAAAAGGATATGGTTTCCTTTGAGGAAGGTATAAAGGGCGCCATGTTTTCTACCGATGGATAACGAAAATCTGTTTTCAATATGCAGATAGTAAATAAGAAGCCCGTCCCAGTTCCCGGTCATAAATGACCGGGCTGAAAACAACGCCCCGTCGGGGCTACAGTGAGTAATAAAAGAATTAAAGTTCAAAACCTGTTTTTTCTGGATCCTTTCTTATGATGGATTCTTTGATTTTCAGTATATTTAATTAACCCAGGAATCATAAATTCACTCACAGTAAATATCGAGTATTCTGATTGCCAGTAAAATTTTTCTGTACATAAATCTAGTTTATTAAGTTGGGCAGACGATGATCCTTTGATCTTCCCGACATATTGGGAAACAGGTATTGTCCTAGGAATATGAACAACAATATGTATGTGATCTTCTGTACCGTTTATTGCATAAATATATACCCTCCCAAACCAATCGCTTTGCTGCGAATAAAATCATACAAGAGCAATTCAATCTGTTTAGTAATCCTTGGTTCCCGATTCTTTGTTCCCCAAATGATATGATAATATAGCCTGCTGTGCGGCATTATTCCCCCTTCTAAACAATTTTAGCCCCCTTGAGGGGGCAGAGTTATCAGCCGGGTGATTTATCACCCGGTATCTTAATAATATATCCCTAACTAATGGATTTCAATTGGTTAAGAATATTATAAATCTTGCGGTGTGTAATTAATTTTCCATACTAATTCCAGGAATCTCCATCAGGATTAAATTAAAAAAGCCGAACTTTATAAAAAGTCCGGCTTAATTTCATTTATGTTAATTCTCTACGGTGATGGCGTCAGGGTTAAGATTGCTCCAGGTGTGTTTACAGGACCTTCGGCAGCACCCTCTTCTGTTGGCTCAGGGGTGACCAAATTGACACGAACGAGCAGAATCTGACCTGGATAAATGGCGTTGGGGTCTTCCAACTCATTGTATTCCAGGATGTCATCTACTAAACTGCGGAGTTGGTAAGCAATCGAGCCTACTGAATCCCCAGGTCGAACCATATATTCCACGCGGAATCCGGGCAGCACATCAAATGGGATTGCAGTGGGCGTTGGCACGGTTGCACCAGGTGCTGGCACCAACACTTCATCACCTACAAACAGGATCGGATTGGACATATCCAGGTCTAAACGATCTTCTCCAGCGTTATAAACCAACAGAGTGAAAACATCAATGTCAAATCGTTCAGAAATGGAAGAAAAGGTGTCATCTTCTTCAGCTATATAGATCACCGCTCCAGATCGTGTTGCTGTTGGACTGGGAGCAGGAGTGTCTGTCGGCAGCGATTCTGTTGGTGTTAATGTGATTGTGGCTGTCGGTGGAACCGGACTGGGCGTAAATGTTGTCGTCGGGGTAGGTGTCTTTGAAGCAAAAATCCCGCCGATATCTAACTGGGCGCCAGTCATCCACGTGATCAAAAAAGCGGCTCCCAAAATAATCAAGAGCGCAGCTCCCACAAACAGGGCAACATTCTGCCAAGAAGTGTTTTGCTTCTTTCGATAAGAGTCTATGATCTCTTTAGTTGATTCTTGTTTACTCATAGGATCTTTTCCTTCCTGCATTGAGCAATCATTGTACCACTTGAGGAGTGCTCTTCTATTCGTTCAAATTAATTCTACCTTAATTTCTGAGGGTTAGCACAGAGCGGTTCTAACGGTGTATCGAGAGTGAATCCCAGACAGCGAAGTTTTGTGTCGAGTCAGTATTTGCAATCACAACCAAAAAGATTTGTACTACTTCTCCTTTAAAATCATCCAGATCTATCTCAAATGATTTCATCTTATTATCACAGACCTCATTCCAATCCCAGAGGGTGAGCATAGTTTCTGGGTCTTCTCCTACCATCAGGTTGATCCGGAATTTCACATCCCCATCTCCACAGACCCCGTTAGCATTTGTTGATAGGCCAACTCGGCCGAATAACAAATCCCCTCCATTTACTTTATAGCTGGGGAAACGACCAATAATATATTTACCTGCACCTTGGGGAGGGTACGCAGCCAGCAGGATCCCCGAGATCCGTCCACCTTCCAGAAACTGCTGATCCAACAATGCAACATAAGGATCCTCTGAATCTCCAGGGTAATCAAAATTGAGAATATCTCCACCCAGATCAGCATAATCGACAGGTACAGATCCGCTACCCCAGGCAGCTTCGTCAGCCCGAACGTTAAAATCTAACATCATTCCGGCCCCTTCAACCACGTTGATCTTCACCCAAAAACCTTTTGAATACTCCCCTACACCAAAACCCTCACCTCTAACATTACGGAGTTTCCAGAATCCCTGGTAGGTGCCAGTTTCCTCAGGTGCTACCAAATCAACAGAAATATCCAGATATTCACCTGAATGGATGGTCTCAGAAGTCAGGTCCTGGGAAGATGGACCACCCATGATGTCACCACTTTCGAAATATAGCAAGTAACCAATTCCCCAGGAGCAGGAGCCGGCATTTTGAAGACGCCAGATTTTGGTAAAACTCTCCCCAGGGGCAACATCCATTTCATCCGGAATGGTTACATCTTTCACAAACTTCACTTGATCGCAGACGTCAGAGGTCGCCTCAATGGTTCCATCCGGCGTGAAAGTTGGAAACTCAAAGGTTGCGCTTGGATCCGCCCCTTGAGGTCCATCTGGCGCTGGTGTTTCAGATATCTGAGTTGTCTGTGAGAGGTCAATTCCAACTGCAGTTAGTTGAACCGAGACAGTCATTGCTGCCTCTGTATATAAAGCGCCTGGTTTACCTTCCAACCCATGACTCTCGTCCGGCAGGTTGCAGGCGCCCAAGATAATTACTAAAATAAATATTAGGGAAAATATCCGTCTTCTATTTATCTGGCCCATGAGTGAATTTTATTGTACCCGCAAATCATCCCCCACAAATCATTCGAGGATCTGAGGATTTGCCTGAACTCGTTCCAATGCATACTTCAAGTATTTATCCACAGGGTAGTTTTCGACCTCATCAAGGTCCACCCAGGCGAACTCCTGAGCTTCTTCATTTAACCGAACCTCGCCTTTTTTAACCCGGCAAACAAAATCAAAAAAGATAAAGTGTCTCTTTTCCCAAAAACTGTCATCATAGATAAATTGCTGGTGGCAGAGAAAATCCGCCCTGATCATTGTTAAACCGGTTTCCTCCCTGATTTCCCTATTAACAGCTTCCTCAAGCCGTTCGCCCAATTCCACGTGTCCACCCGGGATAGTGTAATTACCCTTCCATTTATGGGTTTTTACGATCAGGAGCTGATTCTTATCATTAAAGATCAATGCGCCAACTGTGGGTTCAGGATATTGTTTTTGCGGTTTCATATCAAGCCTTTTCACCCCATTCTAGTTCTCTAGCAATCGTCCCTGCATGGACCAGGGGCCTGTCCATGTAATTGATACAGGCACTAGCTTTCCTAATAAATTTTGATCACTTTCCACGAAAACAAGCTTATTTGTTGGAGTCCTACCCCGCCAGCGTCCTTTATTAAGTCCCTCAAACAGAACCTCCACGGTTTGATCTTGGTATGCCTTATTGATTTCACCAGAAATACCTTCCTGAAGCTCCTCGATCAATCGGAAACGACGCCATTTTTCTTCATCGGTAACATCGTCTTCCATTTTCCGCGATGCAACGGTACCGGGGCGGACTGAATATCGAGCCAGATGCACAACGTCCAATTTTAACTCTTCCAAGATTTCAAATGAACCCCGAAAATACTCATCCGTTTCTCCCGGAAAGCCCACAATCACGTCTGTGGCAATGCTCACGCCCGGGATACGATCACGAATATTGTGAACAAGCCGTCGGTATTGATCAACGCTGTACTCACGCTTCATAGCTTTTAACACCTCGTCATGCCCAGCCTGATGAGGGACCTCAATATGGGGCATGAGTTTTGGGAGTTCAGCAACCACATCCATCAGGTCGGTGTTGAACCAATTGGGGTGCGAGGTTAAAAAGCGGATCCGTTCCAGGCCATCCACATCGTGGATCAATCGCAATAAAGCTGCCAGAGATGTCTTGTCTGGCAGATCCAATCCATAGCGGTCGACGATCTGGCCCAACAGAGTAACCTCCTTGATTCCTTGAGAAGCCAGGGAGCGCACCTCTTTAACCACGTCTTCAACCGGGCGACTGCGTTCGACTCCACGGCGGTAAGGGATGATGCAATACGTGCAGGCGTGAGAACAACCCAGAACTATCGGCACGAACGCTGATACCAGGTGGCCCTGATCTGCTTCGGGTAGTGTCAATTCTCCATCCATATACGCGAAACGACGAGAGGTGGCATCCTGTTCCCATTCTTTGCTGTCATCCTGGGTCAGAAATGCCATCAGCGGTCCGGGGTCCGAAGGAGCTGAAAACACATCCACGTGGGGAAATTGTTCTTCTAAATCCTTGGTGCCTTTTATACCTACCAGGCAGCCCATCACATTGATCACAACCTCAGGACGGTGCTTTTTAATATTTTTTAGCGAGCTGATCCGTCCCACAGCACTGTCTTCGGCACTCTGGCGAACCACACAAGTGTTTAACACAACCACATCAGCGTCTTCTGCGCGATCAGTTGGTAGATATTCTAAACCTTCCAGGGCAGATGCCACCCGGCGGGAATCTGCCACATTCATTTGGCAACCTGATGTCCATATGTGATATTTCATGGCAGTCATTATATCGGTTGAATGATTAGCGTCAAGTTGAGAATAATTTAACAAAATCGCCCCCTTCCAAGGCAGCACCTTTTAAGGGAGCGGATTTGATCTAAGAGATAGTCGTTCTGCAGATGGGCTTAATCAAGCGTTAAGTCAGCATCCTGGACCAAGATACGTTCTAATGCCATCGTATGGCTGCAGCGCTCTCTGGTCTGGAAAAAATCACAATCACATTTCCACTTGCCGTCCTGAAAAGTGACCTGGTGGGGATTGTTCTGGCCCTGAAAAGTCACTGAAAGCGAATTGATTTTGATCCGTTCTGGTTCTGAAGCATATTGTTTTGATTTTTGAATTTTTCCGATCATTCCGGAATCCATAATAACCCTCCACTAATCTTGAAACAAAAAGCACGCTGCCTGAGCAAGCGTGCATTGAGTACTATCTTTCAGTTATTCTTTTTGAGACTGAAACTCCCATAATGGACTACCTTTACTTCCAAAACAGTATACGCCGTTTTAAAATTAAAGTCAACAATTTACTATACTGAGATCTTCCGCCAGGCCTCTAGAAGAACTTCCATGAACCTGTCCAGATCATTGATAAGGACAGGCATATTCACACCCTGTCCCCCAACAGAATCCTCAGGAAGCAGGGTGCCATCCTCAAGGTCATTTAGAGAGGATTGGATAACCACCTGATAATCATAAAACAAGCCCGGATGAGTCACGTATACTGCTGGTAGCAAATCCCACAAATAGTAATTTGGAATACCACAAAACACAGCATGCAATACCAGCCAGTCCCGAACTATCCGGCGTGTTTTCCGGCTCCAGAAATCCAGTTTCCAGTAGTCCCTCCAGCGGAACGGGGCTTGTAAGCAAATCTGAGCATTCATCAGAGTGACCGGGCAGGGCGCATTCAGCACATCGAAGGCTGCTTCAGGGTCAGCTGACAGGTTCAGTTCTTTTACATCCCTTCTGCCAACCTTGATGGGGTGCAAATATCCGCCCATACAGGAGATTGCTTTCAGATTCGAGTAGAAATTTGGGTCGAGCTCGGCGGCACCTCGCAAGTTTCCCAGCGGACCGGTCGCCAGAATGGTTATTTCACCTGGAAAGGCAGCTGCTTTCTCTGCCAGGAACCGGGCAGCCTCAGTTGGCCCTTCACCACGTTTTCCAGCTCCTTTTATTACCGGGATATCTTGTCGGCCTAAATCTGTGACCATTTTCTGAGTTTGAGAAAAGACCTGATCGATCGTTCCGTTCCCAAAGGTTGTTGTAACACCAACCAGGAGAATTTCAGGCCGACCCAATAAGTAATACAGGGCCAATCCATCATCAATTTCCTTGGTCCGCAGTCCCATGGTATTGTCGCAATCAAAAATGATCTTTTCCATATATACCAATTATCTCATATTTAGATGGCTGGCTCTACAACGTGAGCTTCACCCCGAGTTACCATAGTCATAGCAATCAATCCCAACACAAAGAATGCTGGCCCGGTGATGAAGATAGTCTTAAAATCACTACCAAATAGATCGATCACTGTACCCATCATCAGGGGGGCGATTGCAGCCCCAACCTGGGATGCCAGGTAATAAAGACCCGTGTAGGTCCCAAGCAAGCGCCCATCCTCAGATGTATCGATAACCATCGGCAGTGTGTTGACATTTATCAAAGCCCAGCCAATCCCACTGATCGCCAAGACTATGCCCGCTTGAGTCGGGTTTACAACAAAGAAACCCAGTATCATATCAATCCCAAACAGTAAGATGCCCGCAATAATGGTCTTGCGTCGACCGAATTTCGCGCCAATAAATCCTGCCGGAATAGTGAATAAAATAAAGGTGACTCCCGCCAACCCAAAGAGGGTCGGTGCAAAACCTTCACTGACACCAAGCTCATTCACTGCGTAGGATGTAAAGAAAGTCCCTATGCCTTCATAACCAACAAACAGGAGAAAGATGGCGGCCAGTAATGAGAATAAAGATTTTCGATATTTCGCTGGTACCACAGAAACACCTTTTAGGGCACCGACTGCCTGTTCCTCTTCACTTTGGGTGTGTTCTTGCGGATGGGGAAGATCATCCACGGAAGGTTCTTTTGTGGTGGTATATAACAATACTACTGCAAGTATTAATATTGCAGATCCACCAATGAACGGATAAATTGGTTTGATATCAAAAAGGAGAGCCAGACCAAATGCGCCTATGATAAAACCTACTCCACCCATAAAATTGATCACTCCATTCGCTTTACTACGCAAGGGTGATGGGATCAAATCAGGCATGAGAGATATAACAGGGGTTCGCAAGACCGCCATTGCTAGAAGCACAACTGCAGTGGCGACCATAAAGAGCGAAAATGCTCCGCTATTTCCGGCTATAGTGCCATTGAGCTCAGGCTTGATCAAGCCAGCAGCTATCGGCATTAGAATGAATGACAGCGCGGCCAGGGGTGTGGCTGTGAGAATAAACGGATAGCGGCGGCCGATCGGGGTCCTGATCCTGTCGCTCCAGATGCCGATCATGGGCAGAATAAAGATCGCTGCCAAATTATCTATCCCCATGATGGCGCCTGTGGCAGAGGCATTTAAACCAAAACCAAGAATCTCTCTAGAACTGGCAAAACCAGGATGCCCAGTTTGCAGAAAGATAGGAACAAAGGCATTATAGATCTGCCAAACGGCCGAAATACCCAGGAAACCAAAGCCGATTAGGAATGTTTTTTTCCAATCAAGTTTCATTGCTCCTCCAGGAGTGCAAGTGATCAATAATCAGTTGTCGTATTTCATCCAGATTAAAGTTCTGGTTGGTTTAAACCAGTGGGTTTCGAGGCTGAGATTGGTCTTCCTGGCCGGGAAATTCAACCTTAAGGATCGTTTGACACCCGGCCCTTTCATCCAGTGTGGCAGGAAGGCATCTAACAGGACACCTTCCGTTTCAGGAGAAGAGGCGATCCAAAGCCAGTCGGCCTGGGTCTTGGAAGACTGCCAGGAAACCACTCCGATCAATTCATTCTGAGCCATTACCGACCACTGAGATATCTTGGGATCCAGAAGCATCAGGCGGGAAAACCGGCCTGCTAAACCTGCTCGCAAATATTCTGGACGGAGAGGCAAATGCCAGCGCACTTCTGGGGGATAGTTATTCTCCAGCCATCTGCGCTGCAATGGCCAATGTTTGGGTCTGTGCTGATCCACTGTGAATCCAGGTATGCGCCAATCAAGGAACTCCTGAGGGATATCGGCGGGTCTTAACATCCAGGTCGTACGGCGAGATACTTCAACAAAACCATGCCGTATATATAGGTCAACCGCTGCCTGATTTCCTTGATCTACTTGAAGCCAAATACCGTCCAGTCTTTTGGGTAGTAGGAAATTCAGCGCCTGACTTACTAGCGAGTGGGCGATACCCATGCGTTGGTAATCTGGATGGACCGCCACATTGGCGATCATATAATATTGTCTGCCTCCCACATGATAGGGTATTAAACTGAGATTACCAATGATCTCTCCCTCTTCTTCCCAAACATACCCTGTAAAAGGCATTGATACTCGGCCTGCCATTGAATAGGCCCATTCCTGAAAGCGTTTGTTATGAGCCGAAGTGCGCATTTTTCGCAGTAAAGCCTCCCCATCAGGAGAGAGGCGATCCGCAAAACACAACTCCACCAGATCAGAAACTGAAAGCAGGTCTGTTCGCACATCAAAATCTCGAATGGGAAGGGCTCCGGGGTGATTGGTAATCTTGACAGCCATGGAAGTGATTTTACCACCGGGAGGGGATACAGAGATGGGGGAAAAGAGAGCGGATTATAAAGATCGGGGTGATTAGACCTGTAACAATTCAACGCTCTCGTGGGAGCGACAGCTCGCACGATTTTCGACCTCAGAAGAGCTGACGCTTTTCCTTGAGCGCATTATTATTTACCCGGCCATCGATGACTGGGCTAATGACTGCGCCCGATAAATCGGGCTGCGAATTCTATATTAAAAATCCCAAGTTATCCCTCTGAGCCCATCGACGGTAAATATTCTGATCTCAGAGAAATACGCAGGACAGGCTCCACGAAGAATCCATATTGGGATTAGCGAAGTGAAGTTCTAATCATTTCTAAACGATTCATCCCCCGTATATTGTTCCCCGTCTCTCGACTCCTGTCGGGACGCGCAGCGTCCCTTACATCTCCACCTCAATTGTCACCGGTCCATCATTGTGGATCTCGACCAGCATATGAGCGCCAAACTCTCCCTCCTGAGTGGGAACCCCCAACTCTCGAAGCGCTGCAGCAAAATAATCCGTGAGTGGTTTAGCAATCTCCGGAGGACCGGCACTGACAAATGAGGGCCGATGTCCTTTCTTAGTGTCTGCGAACAGGGTAAACTGAGGGACAACCAGGGCCTCTCCACCCACATCCAGTAGAGAGAGATTCATTTTTCCATTCTCATCCGGGAATATTCTGATCTGAGCTAATTTCAGGGCCAACTTATCCGCTTCTACTTCTGTGTCGGCAGGGCCAACTCCCAGCAGGATCACAAGGCCATCCTGGATCTCGGCAATCTTTTTCCCACCTACCGAGACACTTCCCGATTGAACCCGCTGAAGGATCGCTTTCAATTTTTATCCTTTAACTCCATAGAATCCGATTGCATCCCGTACTTCTGCCATAGTTTCTGTAGCAATTACCTTCGCCCGTTTGGCGCCGTCCAGCAAGACATCCCGAACATAATCTGGATCGCCTTCCAGTTTTGATCGTTTGGATCGGAAAGGTTCTAGTTTCTTATTCAAATTAGCAGCAAACTTACGTTTGCAATCCACGCAGCCAATTTCCGCTTTGCGGCAGTCCTTGTTGATGACATCCACTTCATCCTCAGGGGTAAATATCTGATGCAGCGTATACACGTTGCAGACATCCGGATTGCCTGGATCGCTGAGGCGCTGACGTTGAGGATCAGTCACCATACCCATGACCCGTTTTTCTGTTTCTTCGGGAGTTGCAGCCAGCTCGATATGATTATTGAGACTCTTACTCATCTTGCGTTCACCATCAATACCCAGAACTTTAGGTGTTTTTGTAATCACCGCCTGGGGCTCAACCAAAACATCAGTCCCATACTGGAAATTGAATGAACGAACCACTTCCCTGGCAAATTCAAGGTGCGGGATCTGATCTGTACCTACAGGTACAGCATCCGCCTTATAAAGCAAAATATCGGCAGACATCAAAACCGGATAACCTACCAATCCATAGTTCACATTATCGGGGTTATCTCGCACTTTTTCCTTAAAGGTCGGTAGGGCTGTCAACTTCCCCAAAGGAGTCACCATAGACAGGATAGTGTGCAATTCAGTAACTTCCGGAACATGGGATTGGATGAAAATAATGCTTTGCTTAGGATCCATACCAGCCGCCAGCCAATCCAAAGCCATTTCCTGAGTATTAAACGCCAGCTCTTTGGTGGTTTCAACAGTGGTCAGAGCATGGATATCCACGATGCAATAAACGGTACGGTAATCCTTCTGCATGGCCACATAATTATTGATTGCGCCCAGGTAATTCCCCAAATGCTGCCGCCCTGTTGGCCTGGCGCCTGAGAAAACCCTGCCTTTTTTTGCTGTCATTCAACTTGCTCCTCAATATAAGCTTTTAACAAACCTAAAATTTCCGGTGGGTCCGCATGGCGGCCGGTTTCCAATTTCGAATAGATCAAGTCCTCATCAACCTTGATCTCAAATGCTCCCCCGGCGGATTCTATCAACTCAATCTCAGAGATAATATCTGGATAATTCTTCTTTAATGCCGCTTCCAAACTGAAAGCACGAGGATGGTAATTTCAAGGCACACAAAATTCAATGGATATCTTATACATATTGGAAATCTCCCTTAGAATCGGTTTCAAAGAAGTATAACACAAGGGAATCAGAGGGTTTTTGGGGTCAGCTTTTTATGTTTAGCGTCATAGAAATTCCTGTGCTACAATCGGATTAGACCTATGACCCAAACCACAGATATTCGACCATCACTCCTTGCAGGCCGCTGGTATCCCGCCCATCCCAAAAAACTGGCGGAGTCAGTAGACGGCTACATCCAGGCAGCTCAAATCCCTGAAATCAAGGGAGAGATCGTGGCCCTGATCTCCCCGCATGCCGGGCATCTCTATTCCGGACCGGTTGCTGGATATGCATTCAAAAGTATCGCAAAGCTTCATCCTGAACTAGTTGTGATCTTATCCCCTTTCCATCAATATCATCCAGGAGCCATCCTAACCAGCGGGCACATAGCCTATCAAACACCCCTGGGAGAAGTCCCAGTTGACCAAAGCAGTATAGAATTTGTTAATCAATTACTGCAAAAAAAATCTGGGGTAGAGGTGATCGAGGTTCAAAATGATACTGAACATGCGATTGAGATCATATTGCCCTTTTTGCAGCGAGCCCTACAAAGTGAATTTGCCATTCTCCCATTAATGCTCAGCCAGCAAGACTCTGTCCTGATGCATTCATTGGGCGAGGTCCTGGCAGAACTTATGTTATCCAGGAAAGTATTATTGGTCGCCAGCACAGATTTATCCCATTTTCAATCGGCCGGAAAAGCCAACCAACTGGACCAGACCATCATCCAGGGCATTCAGTCTCTGGATCCAGAGAACCTTTATCAAGCCCAGCAGGATAACAAAGGCTCTGCTTGTGGATTAGGGGCCTTAGCGGCTGTGATCTGTGCTGTAAAAACCGGCGGAAGCGCGACGGCTCAAATATTAAACTATGCCCATTCAGGTGATATCACTGGCGACAATACCAGCGTGGTGGGATATACTTCTGCTGTTCTGACCCGTGATTAACTACGACCACTCCACCATGTCCTCAGATAACAGGACAACACTTCTTTACGCCCGTATTGCTGTCAACGTTCCACACGTACAGGGCATTTTCGATTATCACCTACCGGAAGAAACCCAAGATGCTTTCAAGTTGGGCCAATTGGTTGAGGTGCCCTTTGGAAGACAGTCGGTTCAAGGAGTGATCATTGAATTTCCTGAAAAACCTGCTGTCACTCAAACTAAGGAGATCCAAAAAATATTGGACCCAACCCCTGTTGTGACACCAGGACAGGTCGAACTCGCTCAATATATTTCCAGAGAGACATTGTCTCCCCTGGGAGTCACCCTTCAGGCAATGATCCCGGCAGGGCTGAGTGTCCAATCTGATAGTACGTATCGTCTTACTGACGAGAGCGAGATAATGCTTGAAGAAGGCAAGCCCCTGCTTCCAGAACCATCTCCATCTCAATCCCGTTTATTGGACCTTCTTGTTAATCGGGGCCCGCTTCGCGGCAGACAGATTGACCGGGCTCTGCCTCAAAAAAATTGGCGTAAAACAGCTGGCTCTCTAACCCGGAGGGGAATCATAAAGAGCCAGTCCACCCTGGCAGACCCCAGTGTTAAACCTAAGTATGAACGACGACTTCAGTTCATTGGGGATTTAGAATCCGCCCACGACCAAATGGATGATCTTGCCCGGAAAGGCTATCCTGAGGCTTTAGCCCGCAGGCAGCGAGCCCTGCAGTTGATCATGAAGCAACCAGAACCCATTGCTCTTTCAATCATCTATGATAAGACTGGCGCCAACCTAAATGACCTCAAAATCCTCATCAAAAGGGATTTGGTAAAGATCATTGAAGTGCCCGTGTTAAGAGACCCACTGGCTGATCTGGTCATCACTCCCCAATCAGCCCCTAATCTGACACCTGGGCAGAAAGAAGTCTGGCAGTTGATACTGGAAGGATTTCAAGGTAACAGCTCTAAACCCTACCTGCTGCATGGCGTGACCGGATCTGGAAAAACAGAGATTTACTTACGGGCTGTTGAAGAAACCATCGCTAATGGTAAACAAGCCATCATTATGGTGCCTGAGATCGCATTAACCCCCCAGACAGTGACTCGCTTCATGAGCCGTTTCCCTGACCGGGTTGGTGTGCTGCATTCAGAACTCTCTCCCGGAGAGCGTTACGATACCTGGCGCCTGGCTCGCCACGGCGCCCTGGACATCGTGGTAGGACCTCGCAGCGCCATTTTCACTCCTTTCCCGGATTTGGGTTTGATCGTGGTGGATGAGTGCCACGACGATTCCTACTACCAGGGAGATATATCTCCTCGCTATCATGCGCTCCATACTGCCATTTATTATGCTAAAGTCTCGGGTGCGGTTTGCATTCTAGGCTCCGCCACACCTGATGTGACCGGCCGATACCAGGGCGAGCGCGGTAATTGGAATTATCTGTCCCTACCAGAACGCATTCTGGCCCACAGAGAATCCATCCAGGTCCAGTTGAATCAGGCTGATCAGGATCCCGCTTTCTCTCGCTATCAAGACCTCGACGAAGAACTCCTGATGGCAGATCTACCCTCAGTGAATGTGATTGATATGAGAACAGAATTAAAAGCTGGCAATCGCTCAATTTTCAGCCGCGAGCTCCAGGAAAAACTGGCTGTAACGTTGAGCAAAAACCAACAGGCGATCCTGTTCTTGAATCGCCGCGGCAGCGCCACTTATATATTCTGCAGGGATTGCGGATATTCCCTGCGCTGCCCACGCTGTGAAACTTCACTCACTGCTCATCATTCGGATCACGAGCTGCGCTGCCATTTATGCGGTTATCGCAGGAACATCCCAAAAACCTGTCCTAAATGCGGATCTCAACGCATCCGCCATTTGGGAACTGGTACCCAGCAAGTGGAGTCAGCCCTCAAAGATCTCTTTCCGGATGTACGCACCTTGCGTTGGGACAGGGATACAACTCGGAAAAAGGGGGCTCATTGGGAGATCATGGAGAAATTTTCCACTCATCAGGCTGATGTGTTAATCGGAACACAAATGCTGGCCAAAGGTTTGGATCTGCCACTGGTAACCTTGGTGGGTGTTGTGCTGGCAGATAGCGGTTTGAATTTGCCGGATTTCCGGGCATCTGAACGGACCTTTCAGGTCCTGACCCAGGTAGCGGGTAGAGCAGGACGCAGCCCTTTAGGTGGCGAAGTAATATTGCAGACCTTTGATCCGGATCACTATGTGATCCAGGCCGCTGCAGGCCATGACTATGAGGACTTTTACCAGCAAGAACTGGAACACAGGCGGGGGTTAGGCTATCCACCATTTCTGAAAATCATTCGGCTAGAGATCCGGGATAAAAACCCCAAATCAGCCGAGAAAAAAGCCGGTGTGTATGCCGCCACTCTGAAAGGCTGGATCGAGAAGGAAGGTTTTCGATCCACCCGCCTGGTCGGACCCACACCAGCTTACTTCAGCAAGATCCGGGGCGAATGGCGCTGGCAGATCCTGGTCAAGGGACCTAACCCACTATCCCTGATACGAGACCATCATCCTGGACCAGAATGGATCGTGGAAGTGGATCCCCCTGTGATCCTATAGAAACCAGGGATTGTATCAGAAAAATCAACAGTAAATCATTGAAGCGAATACAAATAAATTGGAAATCCAGGAGACAAGATGGATAGATATCGCGTAGTACCCGGGAAAAAAGTGGATATCAGCAAGTGGGATCCTAATGATAAAAGCATCTTCCCAATGGGAAAAAAAGTCGGCAAGGAACATCTACAACAACTCAATGGCGAACTGGAGATGCTGCAGGAACTGCTTTATGCGGAAGGGAAGCACAAGGTCTTAATCGTGCTCCAGGCTATGGATACTGGCGGTAAAGACGGCACGATCCGCCATGTTTTCGAGGGCGTGAATCCACAGGGTGTGAAGGTAGCAAGTTTTAAAGCGCCGACCAGTGAAGAACTAGCCCACGATTATCTGTGGCGAGTCCATAAACACACTCCGGGAAAAGGAGAGATCGTAATTTTCAACCGCAGCCATTACGAAGATGTCTTGGTGGTCCGGGTTCATGACCTGGTCCCGAAAGCGGTTTGGTCGAGGCGATATGAACATATTTCTGCTTTTGAAAAAACTTTGGCTGATGAAGGTACGACAATTATGAAGTTTTATTTACATATCGATAAGGATGAGCAAAAAGAAAGGCTCCAGGCCCGGCTCGATGAACCGCACAAAAACTGGAAGTTTAGTCTGGGAGATTTAGAAGAGCGTAAAGTATGGGATCAATACACAGCTGCTTTTGAAGAAGCTCTGGAAAAAACCAGCACCCAAGCCTCACCATGGTATGTGATTCCAGCCAATCGGAAATGGTATCGCAATCTTGTGATCTCCTCGATCATCATTGAGAAACTCAAAAGCCTGAATATGTCCTTCCCTGAAGCAGAGGATGATCTGACCGGAGTGGTCATAGAATAATAAGACGGAAGATTGAGGACGGGAGACTGGATGACATTAGCTCGATAGTCGTAGATCATATATTTAAAGACACCTGGTTAATAAACACAAATATTTGAACAGGGGATTTTTTATGAACGATATCAAAAGAAGCCGACCATACTTACCTGACGGTTATATTCAAGATCCCGGGGATTTTTTGCCCTGGGATTTTGTTGAGGACAAACTGACCCAAGCTGTTCATTATTGGCTTTGCACTATATACCCAGATGGCAGACCCCACGTGGTTCCAAAGTGGGCGGTAATGATAGAAGGGAAGATCTATTTTGACGGCAGCCCAGATACCCGGCACGCAAAAAATATCAGGGCTAATCCAAGTGTAGCAATTCATTTGGAAAGCGGCGCAGATGCTGTGATCGGAGAGGGGGTAACATCAATTATAAATAATCCACCCCAGGATCTCAGAAAGAAAGTTGCTGAAGCCTATACTCAAAAATACGCTGATCTAGGATATTCACCCACTCCAGAAATGTGGGAAGATGGAGTTCTATTTGAGATCCAATTGACCAAAGTCCTGGCCTGGACAGCGTTCATGAAAGACACCTCAAAATTCGAGTTTGTTTAAATCGATCATATATTCATAGCTCTCTTTTTTCACATTACGAAAAATTGATCACCAATTCCAAGGCCCAATAAGGGGATTTGTAGGCCTGGACTAAAATTTACTATTCTCCCAAACAGTTACTGTGTTTCTCCATCTTCTCTCCATAATCTTGAGCAATACTACTCTATAAAATTCCAATCCATTTGAATTATCACCTTCTATATATTTTTTCCGAGTGAAACCGAGACCTCATTGAAGGAGTGTAACTATGACCATGCAAAAGTGGCGCACATTTTGCAAGGTTCTGCTAATGCTGTTGGTAACGGTGCATATATACACCTGGTATGGCATGGGAATCCACAAAGTAGGCAGCATAGGGATCGAGGCATTCTTTGCAGGCCTTTCAAGCGGCGTAATTAATGCCGGTGTGATCTTCTGGATCCTGGTTTTCATCTCAGCCCTGATTTTGGGTCGGGCCTTTTGTGGTTGGTTCTGCTGGTTTGGCAGATACCAGGATTTAATCTCCTGGAGTATCGGGGATCGGTTCAAACTCAATATCCCCCGTCATATATTGTTATATCTTGGCCTGATCCCTTTCGCTAGTCTGGGACTTAAAATGTACTCGTCCTGGATCGTCAACTGGTTCGCTGGTGTTCCAGGAGCTGTCAATTTCAACCTGGCTTTCGTTGAACCCTGGGGAGGACAACAGACTGGCATTTCGATCCTGTTCACCCTGGTACTTTATGGTCCAGTTCTCATGTATGTGTTTGGTCGTCGAGCCTGGTGCCGCCATCTCTGTCCAATAGGCGCTCTCTTAAAAGTCTTCAGTAAGTTGAGTCCGACCAGGTTTCGGTTAACCTCCGATGACTGCTCTGGTTGCGGCAGATGTACAAGAGTATGCGATATGGAGATCGATGTGGCCGGGGAACTTGAAAGGCATGGGGAGGTGCAGAGCACATCTTGCATTGTCTGTTTCAAGTGCAGTGATATCTGTCCCGAGGATGCCCTCTCCTATACCGTGAAACGCCCGGGCATAATAATGGCACCCGAAGCTACCACCATTACCAATCGATTGAGTTCAAAACGCAGGGAAAGAAATGCATTTGACTTGATCATCACTCTGTTATGGATCAGCGTCGTATTAACTTTCACATTCAGCGGCTTGCGCCAAAGCGCTCCTCAAGAGATCAAAGCGATCATGACTCCCGGGCTATTGCTGCTGATTTATGGGATGGCTCTACTATCCAGGGAAATTTTGCAGAAAACAAGATGGTTGAAAAAAGGATCATGAAGATCAATTGTCAAATGCAGTCCTTCAATCTAATCGAGATTATGATTAATGATAAGAATCCACTCGCCAGTTGACGAGTGGATTCTTTTTTTACTAATATGTAAAATTTAGCTGCAGCGTTTTACGAACTTCTCAATGCGTTCCAGGGCTTGTTCGATCTTATCGTAATTAGTAGCATAGGAGCAGCGCACAAACCCTTCTCCCCCAGATCCAAAAGCTGAACCAGGCACGACGGCAACCTTTTCCTCTTCCAGCAGCCGTTGAGCAAATTTTTCATCGTCCAATCCCGTTCCACAGATCTTGGGGAAAGCGTAAAAAGCACCCTGGGGCAAGAAGGTTTCCAAACCAATCTCATTCAGCCCAGAAACGATCAGGTTCCGGCGGCGATCATATTTCAAGCGCATCTCTTCAGCAGCTTCTGCTCCAAGATTGATGGCAGCCAGCGCTGCCAGCTGGGATACAGATGGGGCAGACATTACCGTGTATTGATGGATCCGCACCAGGCCACTCAGAATATTCGCCGGGGCCGCAGCATATCCCACCCTCCATCCTGTCATGGCATAACTTTTAGAGAATCCACCCAGGGTGATCGTGCGCTCCTTCATGCCAGGCAGAGCAGCAAAACAAACGTGCTCCACTCCATATACCAGGCTGTCGTAGATCTCATCTGAAATTACCAGCAGGTCATGTTCTTCTGCGATCTTACTGATAGCCAGAAGGTTATCCCTGGTAGCAACCGCCCCGGTAGGGTTATTGGGGAAGCCAATGAAGATGGCTTTGGTTTTGGGCGTGATAGCTTTTTTAATTAATTCGGGTTCTGGCTGAAAACCATTTTCAAACGTGCCGGGGACTTCAATCGGAACTCCGCCTGCCAGCAAAACCTCAGCCTGGTAGGACACAAAACAGGGAGTTGGGATAATGATCTCCTCCCCGGGATTGGTCACTGCGGTTAAGGCTAAATACAAAGCTTCGGAAACGCCAACTGAAACCACCACCTCATCTTCAGGGTTGTAGCTGACCTGATATTTTTCTTCCAGCATATCCGCGATAGCTTCCCGCAGCTCATAGATCCCGGCATTGGATGTATAGTGGGTCTCTCCCTGCCTGAGCGCTTCAATACCAGCGTCCAGGATCGGCTTCGGCGTAGTAAAATCCGGTTCCCCAATCCCTAAAGAGATCACATCGTCCATAGTTGCAACGATGTCAAAGAATTTCCTGATTCCTGATGGTTTTAGTTCAGCGACTCGTTTGGCGATAAAGTCTCGGGGCATGGGGCTCCTTGGGTTTGCAATTTGTCTTCAGATCTCGATTTCGGTATTATCTCCGACGTTAATTGAGGTAGATCCTCCCCTAACGGCTGTGTTCTGACCGATCAATGACCCATTCAATAACACATCCTCAACCTGGGATCCTTTCTCAATGATCGAATTATGGATAACACTGCTAATAATCTTGCAGCCGGCCTCCACCGTAGTATGAGGCCCTATCACAGAAGATTCCACTTCTGCCTCCGGATGGATAAAAACCGGCGGGATAACATGAACACCTATGCGTTGAGCAGCCTTTTCCGAGTTGTCGTGACCGTGTTCAAGCAAGTAGCGATTGGTGCTTAACATTGCCTCAAAAGTCCCGGCGTCCAGCCAGACCTGGACTTTTTCAGTCCTCATTTTGCACTTTCCTTCCCCAAGCATGATATTGATCGCGTCTGCCAGGAAAAACTCTCCCTTCAATTGAACCTGCTGCTCTATCTGTTTTTTGATTGCCAGGATCAAATCCTGTCCCTTCTTGAAGTAATAGAATCCTACAAGGGCTAAATTATTATCCATGGCTTTGGGTTTTTCGATCAGCCTGGTGACCAGATTATCTTTTCCAACCTCTGCAACTCCAAAACGCCGCGGGTCCGGCACCGGCTTGACCCAGGCAACAACATCATTTTTTTCTTCCTCAAGGAAACTAAGATCGGTTTCGATCAGGGTATCGGCAAAGACCATGATCATGGGGCCGTCAATGTAGTCCTTTGCCAGATAGATAGCATGGGATTGCCCCCGCATTTCTTCTTGAACCACAAAGTGAACTGTAGTGTCCGGATGTTCTTCTGCCATATAGGCTTTGATCTTGTCACCCAGATATCCAACGATGAATACATACTCGATTTCTATCTCATCAGGCAGCGAGGAAAAAGTATCCAAGACGTGCTCGATGACAGTTTTACCAGCCAGAGTCAGCAGTTGTTTGGGCCTGCTCCAGGTATGGGGCCGCAGCCGTTTTCCAAAACCTGCCATTGGGATGACAACTTTAATTTTTTTCACAATATTTTCCCTCAAAATGGTTCCGATTTCAGAATTTTATTATAACGGAGAGGGAGACTGGCAGGTACTGACAAATGACACGCCAATCCCTCTCCTTTTAAACCAACATTATTCTCAGGCCAGCTTGGTTTCTAAGTCAGCCAGATTATCTTCGATCAAATCTACCACTTCACCTAAAGTTTGTGCGTCAAAGGACAGATTTGCTCCCGATGCCCGATAAAGATCAGGCAGGGAGACTGTTCCACCCAAAGCCAGCGCAGTTCGGTAATCTTCTATAGCTTTGGCCTGGTCCTGAAGAGCGTTTTGCATGATCTGGAATGCGCCCAACGAAGCCAGACCGTATTCAATATAATAGAACGGCACCTGGTGGATGTGAAGTTTACGGTGCCACCCAGTCATCTTGACGTCTTCATATCCTTCCCAGTCAATGCCAGGCATATAATCATCAACCAATGCTGACCATTTGTCATCACATGAAGCAGGATTTCTTCCCTCTTCATGGTTCTCATAGACCCAGTGCTGAAAAGCAACTACCACCGCCATATAGGGCCAGAAGAGCAGTTTTTCTTCCAGGTTCAGCAAACGGGTCCTCGCAGCATTCTCTGTACTCATAAACCCGCCCATTTCTTTCGCCAGATAAGGTTCTGAAAGTAATTCCATAGCCGTGGAAGCGACCTCGGCAAATTCCATATCAATCCGCCATTGGTGGTGATAAGGCAGATTATTTATTTCGAAATCATGAAAAGCGTGTCCGCTCTCATGGAACAAGACCCGCACGTCGGCACTCTTTCCCGTCGCATTCATAAAAACAAAAGGCAATCCGATTGTGGCAAAAGAGGTACAGAATGCTCCTGGACCTTTACCTTTGCGATTCATCAAATCAAAGAGCTGATTTTCCCTCATCGTCTGGAAATATCCTCCCAGAAACGGATCTAACTTCTTGAAAATATCCCCAACACGAGAGATGAATTCCTCTTCTGTATCAAAGGCATTGATAGCTGGCAAACTGAAGGTTGTTTGGTTATTCAATAAATCCCAGGGACGAACTTTATCAATATTCAAGTGGTTTTTATATCTCTCATAAACCCGGGTCGCCGCCGGAACAACCACTTCCTTGATAGCACGAATGAATTCCTTGCTGTCCTCTGGTGTGTAATCCAACCTTAGCTTCTGCTGCCAACGGAATGATCTGTAATCAGGGTGCCCCGCGTTGTCCGCTAACTCAGCACGGATATCCATAAACTTTTGCCACAGCTGGTTGATCTCATTCCTGTCATCAAGCTGGCATTGAGACATCAATTCCCATAGCTTCTTGCGTTCATCCCTTTCCGGGGTCTGCATTTTCGATTTAACCTGGGTCAGGGTCAGTTCCTCCCCATCCCAATCTATGGTCTGTGCTCCCAGGATCTTGCTGTACTGGGAGCCCAATTTCTTTTCCTCGGTCATCAAAGGCAGGTTCTCTTCACAGAAGAGATCTACTTCTGTTTGCATTTTCTTCAGGACCAATTCCATGCCAGCTGGCACAAGGTCACTGATCAGTAATTTTTCCTTAAGTTTCTGATCAGCGGTCCGAACAGATGGGTATATCTTCTCCAGAAAATTATGGTAGTTCTTCTCAGCCTTTATATCTGTTGTATCCAGCTCGGTTGCCAGCTCCAACCGGGCATATCTCTCGTCCACAAGTTTGCGTAGATCAGACCAGCCCTCCATCCAGCTATCGAGATTATCCTCTCCCAGGTCCATTTCCTGTAGGTCTAGATAGAACGGCTCTATGCCATTCCAATCCATTTTCATAAACTCCTTAAATGTTGGTGTTTTCATTTCCATCCTCTTCGTTCTTAATTTTTTAGTGGTGACCTACTTGTCAGACCAACCCGCGCTGTACCATTTCAGATATTCTTCCAGATGTAATCTCCAGTAATGCTCATCATGTAATCCGGGATACAAACGCCAATCGTGGGGGATTTGCTTGCCAAGTAAATATTCGTGCAAAGCCTGTGCATCAACAAGATTACTATCATCTTCCCCTATATCCATTAAGATTCGGGGGGTCTGGGAAGTCGGAATGATCTCCACCCAACCAGGCACCCGCTTCAGATCACCAAGAAAGAGGGCTGTACTATGGGCTCCTATTGAGCCAAACATACCCCAATGTAATAGGCCTAGCCGAACGGCCCAGTTGCCACCGCGCGACATCCCCCCGATAGACCGGTAATCCCTATTCTCCAAAGTCTGGTAGTGGTTATCAATCCAGGGGATGATCGCTGTGATCAGGTGGTCACCAAAAGGGTTTTCTGGCAATATTATCCAGGTAATTTCCCGGGGCATGATGATGATCAAGGGAGAGATCTCTTTCTCCAGTATCAGCGTGTCAGCCCACTCATCCAAGCCAAGATCATCCCATTGACTATCTGTCCCGGTAGCCCCGTGAAGCATGTATAAAGTTGGATATTCCCGATCTGGATCTGAACCATAACAAGGGGGTAAATATATCCGACCTGATAAAATCTCCTCCTTCCAGGCGATCTCGTAAGTCTCGATTACTCCTGAAACTTCTAAACAAGATCGATCCTGGGCAATTGTTGAAGGTATGGCCGTCTCTGTAATTTCAGGAATTTCCTCAGTCGCTGATGGAACTATCGTTGTTGGCAATGGTAAAGTGGGCAGAGGTGATTCCTCTTCAACGGTCATCAACCCGGAACACGCAGATAGCAAGAATATAATCACTAATCCTGCAGCCAGGAATCTCTTCAAGTCAGGCCTTCTTTTGAGCGGATTTTTTGGGTTTTAGGGTCGGTTTTGAGGGATCCGTTTTATTATTATCGAGATCTTGTCCTTCTGCTTCCGGTATATCGCGGGGGCTCTCTTCTTCCATCTGTATTTTGCCCCGCAAGTAGGCCCCTTCCTCTGTAGTGAAACGGGCTGCTTTTACATCCCCCCAGACCTTGCCAGTACTGCGGATCTCAACCCTATTCGCTTCAATATCACTCCGGACAGAACCTCCAACAATCACAGTATCAGCTTTGATCTTTTCACTTTCAACCCGCCCTGTGCGGCTGACAATAATGAGACCATCAAGGTCAATCTTCCCCTCAAAAAGCCCTTCGATCCGGAGGCCGCCTTTGCCAGTGATCTCACCTTTCCAGCTGGTTCCTTCTCCCAGGATGGATGTAACCCGGCTTTGAATTGGTACGGGGGTTTGTTCCTGGGCTGGTTCTTCACGTTTCCTAAACATAAAATCTCCAAGAGATAATCTAAATATCAATTAAACAGTTGTTGATAATTTACCACAAATCGCCAGGGGATGCTCCGCCATGGTTCCGGAACAGACTCTAATCCCACACGCGGGCCAGCTTTAATCAACTCTGGATTTAGGTCGTGTCCGTTCTCAATGAAAATCTGTGCTTGTGAGGCGCAGGCGTTCAGACCATTTAACTCCCCATTAATTCCCAAAGCGATGGAGATCTTCCCCGGACCATCAGTCCAGTGTTTTTCAGGCTGGGTTCCCCTTCGCAGAGCAATCGTTGGCTTGCCTTCCTCTGGTGCTATAGCACGGATCAACACTGCACCGGGTGATCCTTCAATTTCAGTCACGAAATTAAGCAGCCAATACATGCCATAGATCAGGTAAATATAAGCCCGGCCTGCTGGTCCATACATAATCTCTGTTCTGGGTGTCCGTCCTGCCCGGCAGTGGCAGGCCAGGTCTTCTTCACCCCGGTAGGCCTCAGTTTCCGTGATGATCCCAGATATTCTTTGGTTCCCATCCAGGCGCACCAGGCGCTTTCCAATCAAACCCCTGGCAACTAGAATGGTGTCCCGGGCAAAAAAAGATTCTTTGAGGCGATTAGACATAGTTCAATTTTACAATAGAAATCACACACCCTGAATTCTCATTCTGAGCCTTTCGACGAAGTTAATGCTGAGCGCAGCGAAGTACTCAGGGCCTTGGCTCAGAGATTTGAGTTGGGAAATCTTCCTTTACAGATACCTATCATTGCGAGGGTGCATCACACCCGAAGCAATCCCACATTACCCAGGAGATTGCTTCGTCGGATTGCGTCCTCCTCGCAATGACAGAACGTCAAATCATCTGGATTTAAAACGGGGATCCAGCTCGAGAGTGCGCGCCAATCCTTCTGCCAGTTCAAATTTCGGTTGATATCCCAGAAGTTTCGACGCTAGTGTGATATCAGCCCTCATCCGGCTCACCCCACCAGTAGCTTTGTGATTATAGATCGTTTCAGTATCCGCACCAGTTAGTTCAACAACATTCTGTACCAGTTCAATAACACTGGATTCCTTACCACTGCCAATGTTAATGGTTGTGCCATCAACACCAGTAGCTGTGCCGGCTCTGACAAGAGCGTTGACCACATCGTCAAGATATACAAAATCACGGGTCTGGCTGCCGCTGTTGTGAATGATCAAACTACCACCTTTTGCTGCTTGTTTTAGAAAGTTGGGAATAACAGGTGGATGATCTGCTGGTAAATGCTGACCTGGTCCATATGCGTTAAATATTCGCAGAGTAACGGTCTCGATCCCCCACAATTGGCCTATTGTTTTGACATAATACTCAGCCGAGAGTTTTGAAACCGCGTAGGGCGAATCAGGAGAAGGGACCATCAATTCATTCAGAGGCTGGGATTTCTGGGCGCCGTATACAGCTCCCGATGAAGTAAAGACCACTCGTTTCACGCCAACATCACGCATGGCTTCCATGACGCTGACTGTGCCCCCAACATTGGTACTGTTATACTCCCGGGGGTATAAAATGGACTCCTGGACTGCAACCTTAGCTGCCAGGTGGTAAACACATTCCACATCCTGCAGCAGCGTCCACAATTTGGGGCGGTCAAGCATATCCCCCAGCTCAAATTCCACCCTCTTGGGAATGGCTTCTTCTTTTCCAGTGGAAAGATCGTCCAAGCCTTGGACTTCGTGTCCATCCTCCAGCAGCCTCTGCGCCAGCGCCGATCCAAGGAATCCGGCTACACCGGTAACCAATATTTTCATAGAGGGCACACCAACCTAAGATAATTAGTTATAGCGAGAGAATTATAGCATGTGCCAGTCTATGAAAAAGGTAATATCTCAGAAGTATATAATAAATCGCATCAATGCTGATTATTGCTCAGTGTATTTAGTACAATAGATCTTCTGCATCCCGGTGTTTTTCCACCAGAACGAGAACTGTTGATACAATAACTGGAAACCTTATGGATTCACTATTCTCTCGAACACGACGAAATCACGGACTGGAACACGCCACGCTTAATTTATTGGCGAAAACCCACCCAGGCAAACCCTACGCAGGACATTCTGACGGGGGAGGTTTCTGGATCCTGGGTGATATCCCAACCGAGATTCTGAGCAACACAGTGAGCGAAGCGCTTAGTAAGTTGAACGCTGGACAAGCAAATCTGGCAATCCATAAAAACTGCGGTACAAATTTGTTGGTCTCCGGCTTTGCTGCTGGTTTGGCTGGTGCGGCCGGTTTGATCGGGGTTGGAAAACGACCGCGTGATAAATTTGAGCGCATTCCAATCATCACCTTATTAAGTGTACTGGCGTTGATCGCAACCCGACCGCTGGGACCAATACTCCAGAAGAAAGTAACTACCAGCGGCGAACCTGGCAGCTTAAAGATCGCTTCAATTTCCAAACGCACCCTGAATGGCACTCCCGCCCACAGGATAAAGACACTGGACTAATATGAGTGACCAATCGCCTTCGGTCTATCTGTTACACGGGAACGATGAGTATGCGATCCGCAGCTTTCTTGAAGAGCGCATGAAACCAAAAATGGGTGACGAAACTACCATGGATATCACCACGGTAGACGGCAGATCCGCAACCATCGCGAGCATCAAAACAGAAGCCCAGACAGTGCCATTTCTGACCGAACGGCGGATGGTGGTGGTCCATAATATAAAATCCTTGACCAAAGGAAAAACTAATCAAGAGAAGTTCTCCTCGCTGCTGGATTCAGTTCCCCCCACCACAGCCCTGGTACTCATTGAAGATGAACTTCTGGAAGATAAACACTTTTTGATCAAGTGGATCAAAAAGAACCCCAAACGTTCCTGGATGCAGGTGTTCTCCCTCCCAAAAGGCCCCGCGATGACCCATTGGATCCTGGAACAAGCCACAGAAATGGGTGGAAGCTTCGATAACCAGGCTGCCCAGCTGCTGGCAAGCTACATTGACGAAGATCCCCGCTTGGCGAAATCCGAGGTCGACAAACTGCTTACTTATGTCGATTTTTCACGCCCGGTGACAGAAACCGACGTTCGGGATCTGGTATCCGATGTGCGCCAGGGTGATATCTTCGAAATGGTGGATGCCGTCGGCTACGGGGACGGTCAAAAGGCAATGTTCATGCTGCGCCGGCTGTTGGAAGATAACAAACCATTGACCCTGTTCGGAATGGTGATCCGCCAGTTCCGGCTGTTGATCCAGGTTCGGGAATTGATGGATCAAGATCCCGGGTCAGACCACAATAAAATTGCCCAAAGGATTGGATCTCATCCGTATCCCATCAAAAAGATCATGCCCCAGGCAAAATTATTCACATTACCTCAACTAAAGACAATCTATCATCAGCTTTCAGAGATCGACCAGTCCATTAAAACTTTCCAATTGGAAGAAGAACTGGCATTAGATCTACTGATCGCTTCTCTCACACAATAAGTAAAACATTATGAGCCTACTAGAAACCACTCCATCCATTTTTCTTGAAAATGGACTGGAAATCAAACTGAAAGAAATCCACTCTGCCCCTTTGATCAGCAGCTGGGTCTGGTACCGGGTTGGATCCCGGGATGAGATCCCTGGCAAACACGGCATATCCCACTGGGTGGAGCATATGCAATTTA
>Ga0180436_10000369_pt1 | contig 47060 bp, 33 predicted proteins | sample SS_ome_2_FD_132434 | JGI IMG/M metagenome (GOLD analysis project Ga0180436, IMG submission 132434) | Hypersaline lake sediment archaeal communities from the Salton Sea, California, USA - SS_3_S_2 metaG | ecosystem: Environmental > Aquatic > Non-marine Saline and Alkaline > Hypersaline >...
GTAACTGCCATCCTTGGCTCCCTTGCTTCTCCAGCTTCTCGCTGAAACGCCCCGCCTGCGGTAAAATCCAATCCACACTTCTACACCAAAACCCAACCTCGCGCAAAGTGCAGGCTGCACCCCGTCGCTGAAAGCCTTGGATTCCGGTCTGGTTACGTTCGAGGCCGTTTCGTATAATCCGCCGCCACTCCGCGCACGTCCAGTAGGCTGACGTAAGCCGTTTGCGTATCCACGGCTGCGAGACACGCCGGCCGGCAAGCGGTCAATGGCGACCGAGTTCAACGCTGGCACGACGCCAGTGCAAACTGATAACTTCACTCGGCGGGAGTGATGATGATCGGACATGGAAGTCCGAGCGCATCGCGCGGGCGGGCTAATCCGCTCGCGAGGTCCTGCATCGGCACGCGCGTGATCCCGGCGGTTTGGGCCGTATCGCTGATAGCGATATTGGCCGGCCCGACCTGGGCTTCCACGCTGCGCGTGCGGATCTCTTGGGGTGGGGGGACGGCCAGGCGTTGGAGCGGCGAAGTCCGACTCAGTCAAGGGACAATGGCTCAGCCTCGGTTGCTGGGAATCGACGCGGACGAACCCGGCTCGATGTGGCTCGCCGTCGGACGTCAGGCGCTGAACATACGCCAGCCGCGAGCGCGAAGCTACGACGCGGTGGACGTGCGGCTCGACGCCCCGCTGTCGGCCAATTTGCGAGTCAGTCTGCGGTCGGACGGCCCGCGCCAAGGGGCAGGCAACGACGTCGCCGAGTCGGTCGAGATTCCTTTGCGCGATCTGATCGACGGGGCGATCAATCGACAACTGGACGGCAGCGGCAATCGTCTTTTCATTCAGCGCACGCCGGGCGACCAGTTGCGGGTTGAAGGTCTGCCGGACTCTCTGGTTTTCAGCCCGGGTGATACGCTCCGCGCCACGCTGCGGCCGCACCTGTTGCCGGTCGAAGAGGGGACAAAACTCTCGGTGGCCGTGCAATTGCGGGGCGGAGCGCCGCTCTCGTCGCCTCGGGCGGTGCTTAGCGAGTCGCATCCAATTCGCGCGGGTGAGCCAAACGCGATTCCTCTGGAAATGGTCCTGCCGCGCGAGGAAGGCGTGTACGAGTTGGTCCTCTCGGCCACGCGCGCCGGCTGGCCCAATCCGGTCCAACGCCCGTTGAGGTGGAAAGAGACCGTCGCCGAGCGGAAGGTGCAGATGGTAGTCGTGGACGACAAGCCACTTGGCGGTGGCCGTCAAGCGGGTTACGCAGAGTTCGGCGATGACGGCCAATGGGCGACCGTGGCCCAGATCGACCCGGCGAATCCCCGACTCAGTGAGTTGCTTGCGAAGCTGCCCCAGTGGAACGCGACCCCGCAACTCCCTTCGATGCCGAAACTACCCAGTGTCTCGCGGATGTGGAAGGGGCCGCTGGGAAACGATCGCATGTCGATCGAAGAGCATGCGTTGGGCTCGGTGGCGCGACTGGCGCCCAGCAGCCAATCGCCCGACGTGAGTTGGCAGGCCTACGCCTTGCCGGTCGAGCAGCCCGGCCGACCCCACATCCTGGAAGTGGATTATCCCTCCGACGTGGCCCAAGCACTCGGCATCAGCGTGATGGAGCCGAACAGTTCGGGGGCCCTGGTGCCGATCGGGCTGGATTCCGGCGTGGAGTCGTCGCCTTCGGCCCTCTCCCCCGACGACAAGCCGCGTTGGGAGCGGCATCGGCTGATCTTCTGGCCGCGAACCACGTCGCCGATGGTGCTCGTGTACAATCTTCGAGATCACATTCCGGCCCGGTATGGCGAGATTCGGTTGTTGGCCGGCCCACGACGTTTGCCCTCCAGCGGTGCTTCGTCGATGGTCGGCGGTCGGCGCTTGGCGGCGTGCATGGACCGCCCATTGCTGCCGGAGAACTTCTCCGCCCCGGAGGCCTTCGATTCGACCATCCAGCGTGGCTTGGACGACTGGGCCACCTTCTATTTGAGCGGGACCCGGCTGGTCGAGTATTTGGATCATGTGGGCTACGGCGGGTTGATGCTGGGGGTCTTGGCCGACGGCAGCGCGATCTATCCGAGCGAACTGTTGCAGCCCACACCCCGCCACGACACAGGCCCGTTGTCACATGCGGCGAGCGATCCGGTGCGCAAGGACGTGTTGGAGTTGTTGTGTCGTTTGTTCGATCGACGGCGGTTGAAGTTGGTGCCCATGCTGGACTTCTCCGCCCCGCTGCCGGCTTTGGAGAAACGGGTGCGCGAGGGCGGCCCGGCGGCCGATGGTTTGCAGCCGGTGGGGGCGGACGGCCGCACGTGGATCGAGACCCACTCCGCCCAACGCGGCATGGGTGTTTACTACAACGTGTTGCACCCCGACGTGCAGGCGGCCGTCCTCGACGTGATGGGCGAGTTGGTCGATCGCTACGGCGGGCATCCCTCGCTGGCCGGTGTGGCAATTCAGCTCACCGCCGACGGCTATGCCCAACTGCCCGGGCCGGCCTGGTGCTTGGACGACGCCACGATTCGCCGCTTTTCGAATGAGACCGGAATACGCGTGCCGGGCAGCGGTCCCGGACGATTCGCCGAGCGGGCCCGGTTCCTGACCCGAACCGCGGCGCGCGAAGCATGGTTGCGATGGCGGGCCGAGCAAATCCGACAGTTTCACGAGCGTTTACGCCGCCGGATCGTCGCCGCGCGGCCCGACGCGCGACTCTATCTGGCCGGGACACGCTGGTTCGCTGGAGAGGAAATTGTCGACGCATTGCGGCCCACGCTGGGCGACCGCATCACGGCGACCGAGGCCCTGCTGCAAATCGGAATCGACCCGGAACTCTACGCCGGCGACGATTCGCCCGTTTTGTTGCGTCCGCGCTGGTCGATCGGGGGCGAAGCATCGACTCTGGGTGCGATCGAGCGCGAACTGGCGCTCGCGCCCGACTTCGACCGCGTTTTTCGGTCCATGCAATCTCGCGCCGCGCTGTGGTATCATCCGCCGCGGAAGCGCCGGGTACCCTCGTTCGAAGCCAAGAGCCCCTATCGGCCTTGCTATGTTTCGCTGTTCGCCCAGCCGTCACCCTCGGCGGAAGCCAATCGGCGGCGGCTTGCGCGGACCCTGGCGGCCTCCGACGCGTCAGTGATTTTCGACGGTGGCTGGATGCTGCCGATGGGCCAGGAGGATGCTTTGCGTCCCTGGTTGGAGGCCTATCGCCGTCTGCCCGCCGTGCGGTTCCATACGGTCGAGGGTGTCCGCGGCGCGTCGCAGCCGGTCGTTTTCCGTTATGCCTCCTACGGCAGCGAGACGTATCTGTACGCGGTGAACGAGGCCCCGTTTCCAGTCGATGCCAGCCTCTCGCTCCAGGCGCCCGAGGGCTGCCAAATCGCGGAGCTGACCGGGCGACGTTCGATCGCTCCGCTACGGCCCGGCGGTCGCAACGGTTCGACCGGCCGGCGCGAGTCGGCGCGTTCTGGCGGGTTCGGTTCAAATGGCGCTCGCGTCCCGATGAGTTGGCATCTGCGCTTGCAGCCCTACGAGTTGGTTGCCGTGCGGCTCTCGGCCGCCAGCGTGCAACCCACCGACGCCCGCGCGGAGTTCTCACCCGCGGTGGCCGACGCCCTGGAGCGCCGCATCAACGACTTGGGGTTGCGGGCGGCTTCGCTCCATTCGGTTCAGCCGAAAGCCCTGCTGGCCAACCCGGGCTTCGAGCAGCAGCCGAGCGACGGCTCCCCCGGGGCGGCGGAAATTCCCGGCTGGCTCTCCACCTCCGGCGAGGAGGGCGTACGGGTGGAACTGACCGACGCCGTGGCCCGCGGCGGCAATCGATCGGTCCATTTGCAAAGCAACGGTCCGGTCGCGGCGCTGGCCAGTCGGCGGTTCACCGTGCCGGCAACTGGCCGGCTATCGATGTCCGTCTGGCTGCGCGTGGCCGACACGTCGCGTCAGCCTCCGCTCCGGTTGGCCGTCGAGGGCGACTTTGGCCGGCTGCCCTACCGCTTCGCCCCGGTCGGCGCGGCGCCGGGCCGCGGGGCGCCCCAATTCCCGATCGGCACGCAGTGGAGCCAGTTCGTCTTCCCGGTGAGCGATCTGCCGTTGGAGCCGGGCTGCCAGGTGAGCGTGCGCTTCGACATGATGGGGCCCGGCGAGGTTTGGATCGACGATGTCGAGATCTTCGACTTGGCGCTCAACCGGCGCGAGCTGGTGGAGCTTTCGAAGTTGATCACGCTGATCGACGTGAAGCGACAGCACGGCCAGGTGGCCGACTGCCTGCAATTACTCGAGGGGCACTGGCCCCGGCTGCTGGAGCAGCACGTCGACCTGCCCAGCCACATGCGTGGCGACGGGCTGGCTGAGCGTCGTGACGAGCAGCAGCGCGATGCGCAACGCGACACCCCCGATCGCACAAGCCTCCTAGATCGCATGCGCGACATGCTGCCCAAAAAGCTCTGGTAAGGGCGGTGACGATCCGGGGACCGGATTCCCGGCATCTCCATTCCCACGACGCCGGGCCCGGCCCTTGCGTTTCTTCGTCGCCCGTCGGTGACCTACACTCTGATAGGAGCCGCGCCGCGCGGGTCGGCTGGCGCGGATTCTTCCGGTTTTGGCGACAAGCACGAGAACCGTGTGACCATGCAATTCACCTGGCAAATCCTGACCGTGCTGCTGCTGTTGGGTGTGCTCCAATTGGCTGTCGGCGTGGCCTTGGGACGCTGGTTGCCGGTGCGCGGCGCGCGTCAGCGGGGGCCCGTTCAGCATCAGCGTCAGCGTCGCGACATGCGGCGAATGCGATACTTCTCCGATCGCTTGGGCCGGCTCATGGAGAATGTCGCCGGCGAGGTGGGGCAACACCGTGACCAAATCGATCAGGTCAACCGCCAGCTGGAGTCGCATCGGGGCCGCGACGATGACTCGATCCTCGAATTCGTGCTCCGCGGGATGGCCCGTATCATCGAGATCAACGAGCAGCTCCAGGGCCGGCTGGCCGAGAACGAGGAGCGGCTGCGGCAACAAGCCCGGCAAGTGCAGACACACTTCACCGAGGCGCGAACCGACGCGCTCACCGGACTGCTGAACCGGCGCGCGCTCGACGATTCCCTCCGCCGGCAGATGCACGCTTGTCGGCGCGGGCGGGGCATTTTCACCATGGTGATGATCGACGTGGACCATTTCAAACAGGTGAACGATCGCCATGGTCATCCCGCGGGCGACGATTTGCTTTCAGCTTTGGCCCAACAATTCGAGGAACTAGTCAATGGCGCGGGAACGGTTGCCCGATACGGTGGTGAGGAGTTCGCGGTGTTGCTGCCGGGGGTGGAGTCGGAGAAAGCGAAAGAGATCGCCGAGCGGTTGCGGCGCGCGGTGGCTTCGCGCGAGTTCTTCTGCCAGGGGGTGCCGCTGGGGCTGACCGTCAGCTTGGGCTTGGCCACCAGCAACGACCGCGACGAAGACGAACTGGATGTGACCGGCCGCGCGGATGAAGCCCTCTATGCCGCCAAAAAGGCGGGACGCAACCGCGTCTACTATCACGATGGGTCCCGATGCCGCCCGATCCTCCCCGCTACGCCTTCCACCGCCACCACCCGTTCCGGCTCGGCCGATCAGGGCCGATCGGGCGCACAGCGCGAGCCGGGCGAACAACGCGCGCCGGGCGAATCGGGAGAGCCGGACGAGCGAGTAGACCGCCCACTCGAGGAACTCTACACGGCCGTACGCGAGCAACTCGAACGGGTTGCTCAGGGCGAATAGAGGCTGGTCGCAGGTTCCGGTGCTCGTGTGGATTCAGAGAATCTTCTCGAGCAGCCCGCCAGGTGACGGCTTCGGCCGGGCGACTTGACAGGCCGGCGGCGCGGGATGAGAATCCCTCGTTCAGCCCCTCCGACAACCCGACTCCGTGGGCCGTGCTGTCATGAGCGATTGCAATGCGCGAGAAGAACTGCTAGCCCGCCTCCGCCCCCATGGTCAGGAGCATGTGCTGCACTTCTGGGACGAGCTTTCGCCCCAGCAGCGGCTTCAGTTGGGCGAGCAACTCGAGCGGGTGGATCTGGCCGGACTGGCGCGCTTGTTTCAGCAGCGGGGAGAGCAGACGGATATCCGCGCCTTGGCCGAACGAGCCGAGTCGCCACCCGCCTACCGCATGACCGAGGGCGGCCAGGGGCTGTCGCCCGCCCAGGCCGTGGCACTGGGAGCCGAGGCGCTGGCGGCGGGCGAGGTGGCCGCGCTGGTGGTGGCCGGCGGTCAGGGCACGCGGCTGGGGTTCGACCATCCGAAAGGCATGTTCCCGATCGGACCGGTTTCGGATCATACGCTGTTCCAGATCCACATCGAAAAGCTCCTGGCCGCCGCGCGGCGCTACGGGAAGCCAGTTCCGCTGTGTGTGATGACTTCACCGGCCACGCACGACGAGACGGTCGAGTTCCTCGCGGCGAACGATCGATTCGGCTTGGCCAAGGAAGACATCCTGATCTTCCGCCAGGGCACCATGCCAGCCGTGGATGACAGCGAGGGCAAGCTGTTGCTAGCCGAGCGCGACCACTTGGCCCTCAGTCCCGACGGCCACGGTGGTATGCTGGCCGCGGCCGAGCAGAGCGGTGCGTTCGCCCGACTTGCCGAGCGCGGTATCCGCCACCTGTTCTATTTCCAGGTGGACAATCCGCTGGTGCAAGTGGCGTCGCCCGAGTTGATCGGCTACCATCTGGCGGCCAAGTCGGAGTTGACCACGCAAGTGGTCGCCAAGCAGGACCCGGCGGATCGGGTGGGGAACGTGGTGTCGGTGGACGGCCGGCTGCACGTGATCGAATACAGCGATCTGCCCGCCGATATCGCCGCCCAGCGCGATGCACGGGGGAACCTCAAGTTTTGGGCCGGGAGCATCGCCGTGCATGTGATGGACGTGGCCTTCTTGCGGCGGATGAGCGAGCGGGCCGACGCCCTGCCGTTCCATATCGCGCACAAGAAGGTCCCGCACTTGGACGCGGGCGGACAACTCATCGAGCCGACCAAGCCCAACGCGCTGAAATTCGAGCGATTCATTTTCGATTTGCTGCCGCGGGCCGAGCGGGCGGTCGTCGTCGAGGTCGATCCGGCCCGAGGTTTCGCGCCGCTGAAGAACGCACCGGGGGCAGTCGCCGACACGGCCGAGCATGTGCGGCGGAGTTTGGTGGCGGAGCACGCGCGGTGGCTCCGCGCGGCCGGTGCGGAGGTGCAGGAGGGCGTGGCCGTCGAGATTTCGCCCAGCTATGCCATGGACGAAGCGGAACTCTGCGACAAATTGCCCGCCGGGGTGCGGGTGACGGAGCCACGCCTGTTCTGTTAGGATGCGGGGGAGCCAGTGTTATCGGAACGAACCGGCCACGAATTTGCGCGGTTACGAGAACCATTACCCGATCAATAGAATTTCATCATGCTGCACGCTGTCATCATGGCCGGTGGGACCGGCACCCGTTTTTGGCCCGAGAGTCGCGCCAAGCGTCCGAAGCAACTTTTGCCGATGCTGGGCGATGAGACGATGATCCACAAAACGGTCGACCGCCTGGGCGACCTGGTGGCCAAGAAGCGGTTGATTATTTCGACCACGTCGGAGTTGGCCCCATCGATCGCTCAGGAACTGAACGATCTGCCTCGCGGCGCGATTCTGGCCGAACCCTGCAAGCGGAACACGGCGCCGTGCATTGGGTTGGCGGCCTTCATGATGGTCCGCGACGACCCCGAAGCGATCATGGCGGTGATGCCGGCCGACCATGTGATCGAAACCGAGGAGCGATTCCGCGAGGCGATCCGCTACGCCGCCACGCTGGTGGAAGAGGACCCCGAGCGGTTGGTCACGTTCGGCATCCAGCCGACCTATCCGGCCGAAGGATTTGGCTACATCGAGCAGGGCGAACCGATTGACTCGCCGGCGGCAAGCGAGCCGGGAGGCGCGGCGTCTCCGCCCACCTATTTCGTTAAGCAATTCCGCGAAAAGCCCGATCTGGCCACGGCCAAAGGCTATCTGGAGGCCGGGCGTTTCACCTGGAACTCGGGTATCTTCGTCTGGCGGGCCCAGACGATTCTCGACCAGCTTCAGCGCTATGAGCCCGAGATGTACGAGCACCTGAGCCGCATTGCCGAGGCGATCGATTCCGCCCAGTACGAGGGCGTGTTGAAGAAGGAGTTCGCCGCCATCGAGGGCAAGTCCATCGACTATGCCGTCATGGAACGCGCGGAGAAGGTGCTGGTCGTTGAAGCGCCCTTCGATTGGGACGACGTGGGGAGCTGGCGCTCGCTGGCCCGTCTGAAGGGCACCGACGATCAAGGCAATACGATCGATGCCAAACACGTTGGCATCGAAACCACCGGGACGATCGTTCGCGGCGGTGGCGACCATTTGATCGTTACCGTGGGTCTCGAGGATTGCATCGTCGTGCATACGGGCGACGCCACGCTGGTGGCCCACAAGGATCACGAAGAAGCGATTCGCCGGGTCGTCGACACGCTCAAGGAGCAGGGCGAGACGAAATATCTGTGAAGCCGGCCGCGTGCCTGCGCCCTGTTCAGCCCCGGTTCCGCCGTGCGCGGATGGCCACCGAGGGGAATGGCATTGCGGTCGTGCTGTTTCCCCCCGCGAGAGACGCCGTCCACCGCTCTTCAACACCCCGGATGGCTGGGAATTGCCACGACTTTCGGCGTCTCGGTCGCTCTTCCCGCGCTCTCTTCATATCCGTCACAACCGCGCGGCGAAATTGATGCCGTGGGCCCCTTTTGTGACCTACGATTGGAAGAAGCGGGGACGCGCAGCTTCCGCCAGCCGTTTGGCTCGGGGAAGCCCCCTGACGGATGACGACAGACCGGTGGCAACGAACCCATGAATGCAGGACCCAAGAAAACCTTCCAGTTCCTTGCCAAGACCGAGAACGAGGCGGCCGTCGACTTGCTCGTGGCCGGGCTCGATTCGAAGTCGGAGGCGGCCCATGGCTGGTCGCTCCGCGCGCTATTGCAGCGGCGCAGCGAGCAGGGGCATATCGAGGTCTTTAAGCGGCTGTCGAAGATGGGGCCCAAGGATCAGGAAATCATCGCCGAGCATCCCGCGCGGTTGGTCCGCGTCGTGGCTCAGGCGCTGACGGACCCCAATCCCAAAGCGGTCCGCAAGGCCTGCGCCACGGTCGAGAAGTTCCGCCTGTACGACGCCGTGCCGTCGTTGATCTCACAGCTCGTGCGCGAGGATAACCCTCATCAGGAAATGCTCGCAGGCACCGTCTTTCGGCTGGTCGAGAGCTTCTACGGTGAACTCAGCGGCAGCGAAACGGAAGCCCAGCGTCGCGACATGAGCGGCCTGCGCGACCGGATTACGCTCGATCTGGAGGACGCCGTACGCAAGTACCACCGGCATCGGCGGCATGAAGCGGTCGAGGCTCTGCTGCTGCTGGCCAAGCAGAAGAACGTCACGCTCCGCGACCTGCTCAGCCGGCCGGACGAAGCCAGCTATGAGCCGATCCTGGAACTGCTCCGCACAAGCGAGCAAGGCGGGGTGGTGCGGCTGCTCCTGGGGCTGTTGGAAGACCCCAAATCGCCGATCGTCGTTTCCGAGGTCATCGGGGGTCGCGCCGACGCGAAGTTCGTGGCCCACCTGGCGCGTACGGTCGGGCCGCGACCGTCGCGATCCGTGACCGAATCGCTAGAGCGGATCCGCGAGGTCGCCTGGGCCGAACCGGGACACCCCGTCCTGAAGGAACTCGACGGGGAGGGACAGGAGGGGGCCGTCCGGCTGCTGCTTTGTACTGGTACCGACGAAGAGCGCGTGCGGGCCGTGCTTGGCTGGTTGGCCGAACACGGCACGCCCAATGGCCGTCGAACTGCTCTCGATGCCCTAGCCGAGCATCGCGACGCCGACGCCAATCGCGTGGTTGTCCAGGCATTGAACGACGAAGACGGCGAGGTCCGCGCTGCCGCCATCCGCCAGCTTCGATCGCGCCAAGTGCCCGGTGCCCTCTCGTTGCTCATCCGATTGGTCGATGACGAACACCCAGCGGTCCGCGAGGCCCTCCGCATCGCCATGCCGGAGTTCAGCTTCCGCCAGTTCATGGCCAACTTCGACGATCTGGCCGAGGAACTGCGACCGGTCAGCGGCCATCTGGTCACCAAACTCGACGAGTCCTGCCAAGAGAAGCTCCTGGAACTGATGAATCGACCCTCGCCGGTTGGCCGGCGGCGGGCGATTCTGGCCGCGCTATCCATGGGGCTGGTGCACGGGTTGGAGGAGCGGATCATCGAGCTGCTCTCCGATGACGACCATATTGTTCGCGTGGCGGCGGCGAAGGCCCTGGCCGATTGCAAGTCGGCCCCGTCGTGGGAAGCCCTCCGCGACGCCCTGCTGGATCGCAGCTACGTGGTGCAGGAGGCGGCCGAGGAAAGCCTCCAGTTAATGAGCCAGTCGCTACTGCAGCACCTGAACGACGAAACGCCGGAAGGCGAGTCGCCCGAGATGCCCACGGAGAACACCGAGAAAGTCGCATCATGAATACGCTCGCCATGCATTGCTGGAGCCAGGTGGCCCTGTTGGCCGCCAGCCCTTTCGGCCGAGGCCGTTCCAACGTGGACACCACCACCCTGGTCATCTTCCTGGGCGGGGCCGTGCTGGTCATTGCCTTGATCAGCGTCGGTGCCGTCTTGGGGCATCGGGCCGCCCATAAGTGGAGGCACAACAGCCAGGCCGGCCTGTTTCACGGGCTTTGCAAGCTGCACGAGCTTTCGCGTGCGGAGCGAAACCTGCTTTCCCAGGTGGGCCGAGCGAGGAACGTGAAGCTTGCCGGACAGGTGTTCATCGATCCTTCGCTGCTGAATCCCAAAAAGCTGCCTCCCGCGCTTCGCGACAAGCAGAAGCCCATCGCGGCACTCTACAAGAAGCTCTTCGGCTGAAGCTTGGCAACCGGTTCTCGCCGCTCGCCCCGGCAACCGACTCGTCTGGCCCACGATTTGGGCGCGGCGAGGCAGTCTGGGTCGGCACGTCTGGCCGCAAGACGGCCCCAACTGGCGGCAACAATCCGGGGACGGCCGCGCGACGACGCTTCGGCCACCGGCCTGACCAGCGACGCCGCTTGACCGCCGCCAGCGCACAACCCGTGATGGCCCCCCTTTTGTCTTACCGGGGTGAAGAGCTATAATCCTGCGTTTCGCGGTGGAGGTCGACGACCTGGTCGTCAATTGGAGCGAGGCGCCGTGCCCGGCCGCGATATGCCCGGGGTTGTGGGGCTTGCGGCGCTCCCGCATTCCACCATGTACCCTCCGTCCAGCATCGAGCCACCCACCCGACTTCCTTCCGTTCGAGGTGCCATGAGCGAATCAAATCGACCCGCCATGATCGAGGCCGAAGGGCTCGCGAAGTTCTACGGCGAGTTCGCGGCCATCCAGGATGTTTCCTTTAAGGTCAGCCAGGGCGAGGTGGTCGCCTTTCTCGGCCCCAACGGGGCTGGGAAAAGCACCACGATGAAGCTCCTGACCGGCTATCTGGCCCCGTCGGCCGGACGTGCTCGCATCGCCGGCCACGACATGGCCACCGATCGGCTGGCCGGATCCGAGCGGCTGGGTTATCTGCCGGAAAACGGCCCGCTCTATCCCGACATGACGCCGCGTGGGCTGCTGAAGTTCTTCGCCCAAGCCCGCGGTATCCCGTCCAACCAGCGGCGCGGACGGATCGACGCGGTCATTCAGCAGTGTGCCCTCTCGGCCGTGGTGGGGAAGCCGATTGAGAAGCTCTCCCGCGGCTATCGGCAGCGCGTAGGCATGGCCCAGGTGCTGCTGCACGAACCCGACGTGCTGATCCTCGACGAACCCACCGCCGGGCTGGACCCCAACCAAATCCACGAGGTCCGCGAGACCATTCGCGAGCTGGGCAAGACCAAGACGATCTTGCTTTCCACCCACATCCTGCAAGAGGTCGAGGCGATGTGTTCCCGGGTGATCTTCATCGACGAAGGCCGGCTGAAATACGACGGACCGGTCGAGGAGATGCTCGCCGACGGCAAGCCGCTGGACGAGCACTTCCGGGAGTTGAGCAGTCCGGTCACGTTGTAACGCCGTCCGGAGGAAAGCCGCCCGGGCCGCGGCCCGACATTCAATTCATCCGCGTTCCGTCGCCGCATCGGCGGAAGGGTCACCACGGAGTCAACTCAGAGGTTGTACAGATGAACGTGCATGTGCTATTAGCCGTCTTCAAGCGGAACTTCACGGCCTATTTCACCAACCCGTTGGGGTATGTGTTCGTCTGGGTGTTTGTGTTCTTGAGCACGATCGCTGCCTTCTGGCAGACGGAGTTTTTCAACGCGAACCTGGCGAACCTGGACCAGCTCACCACGGCGTTCCCCTACATCATGCTGGTGTTCATCCCGGCGATTACGATGGGGATTTGGGCCGACGAGCGGCGTCAGGGAACCGACGAATTGCTGCTGACCATCCCCGCCGGTGATTTGGAAGTGGTGGTCGGGAAGTACCTCTCGGCCGTGGCTATCTACACCGTCTCGCTGTTGTTCTCGCTGTTGTGCAACTACTTCGTGCTGGAGACGCTCGGCAATCCCGACCTGGGCCTATTCCTCGGCACCTATGTTGGCTACTGGTTTGTCGGGCTGGCAATGCTCGCCCTGGGCATGATCGGCTCGTTCCTCACCCGCAACCTCACCGTGGCCTTCATTCTCGGCGCCCTGCTGAACCTCCCGCTGGTGGTCTTCGATCGGGCTGACACGATCCTGCCGACCGGCTACGCCCGGGCACTATCGGCGTGGTCGGTCAGCGAGCGTCTCGCGGAGTTCGGCTCCGGCGTGCTGAGCCTCTCGTCGATGGTCTACTTCCTGGTGATCGTCGTCGTCTCGCTCTACCTCTGCATGATCCTCATCAGCCGCCGGCATTGGGCGCGGGGGATGGACTGGGTCGTGCAGGCGGGCCACTACGGCGTGCGGACCCTCGCTCTGTTGGTGGTCGCCGCTTGCGTTGTGCTGGTGCTGCAATGGCACGACGTGCGGGCCGACGTCACCAGCGAGCGGATCAACTCGGTTTCGCCATCGACGGCCAATCTGCTCCGCGAACTGGAGCCCGAGCGACCCGTGCAAATCGAAGCCTTCATTAGCCCGGAGGTCCCCGAGGCCTACGTGCAAACGCGGCAGAACCTGATTCGCGTACTGCGCGAGATCAAGGCCCTGGCCGGTCCGAAGGTGGAGTTGGAGATCCACTCGACGGAACCGTTTAGCGAAAATGCCGTCTACGCCGAAAAGCGTTACGCGATTGAGCCGGAGAGCAAGCCGGACTTCACCCGCGGCTCGGTCAGCGAAACAGAGATCTTCATGGGCGTGGCGGTCACCTCGGGTTTGGAGCGGGTGATCCTGCCGTTCATCGACCGCGGTATCCCGGTGGAGTATGAGTTGGTCCGCTCGATTGCCACGGTGACCGACCAGGAGCGAAGGACGATCGGCATCGTCGAGACCGACGCACCGCTTTACGGCCAGTTCAACATGCAGGCGATGGGCCCCGGCGCGGACTGGCCGATCATTGCCGAATTGGAGAAGCAGTACAATGTGGTGAAGATCGACCCGGCCCAGCCCATCGAGGAGGAGGTTGACGTACTGTTGACCGTGCAGCCGTCGTCGTTGGGTCCGGAGGCGATGGACAACTTCGTCGCGGCCGTTCAGCGGGGTGTGCCCACGGCCATTTTCGAGGACCCCTTGCCGGTGTTCGCCGGCGGGGTTCCGGCCACGAGTATGCCGCGTCAGGCCCCGCAACAGAATCCCATGTTTGGCCGCCAGCAGCCGCCGCCCAAGGGCGACATCGAGCGGCTTTGGCGGATGTTGGGGATCGATTTCGCCGCCGATCAAGTGATTTGGCAGAAGTATAATCCCTATCCCAAAGCCGGCACGTTCCCGGACGAGTTTGTCTTCGTGGACTCCGGGGCGGTCGATGAACCGTTCAATCAAGACAGCCCCCCCGTGGCCGACATGCAACAGGTGCTCTTCCCGTTCCCGGGAGCTTTGAGCAAGCTCCAGGCCTCGGGGCTCGACTTCACCTGGCTCGCCCGCACCGGCGACGAGACGGGCACGGTCCGCATGCGCGAGCTGTTGCGGATGGGGCCTTTCGGGCAGCCGATGGGGATGAACGAAAACCCCCGCCGCGTGCCGACGGAGTTGGAATACATCATGGCCGCCCGCGTCCAAGGCGAGGTCCCGGCCCCGGCGGATGACAACGCCGAGGAAGATGCTGACGCCGCCGATCAGGCTGACGAGGGCAATGGAGACGCCGCGTCGACCGAGGACGAAGCCCCCGAGGGCGACCAGGAAGACGGCCCGAAGATGGTCGACGTCGACGTGATCATCGTTACCGACATCGACATGCTCACCACGGCGTTCTTCGAATTGCGCGAGCAGGGCACCCGGCCGGAAGCCGGTTTCTACTTCGATTTCGACAACGTGCCGTTCGTGCTCAACATTTTGGATTCGTTGGCCGGCGACGATCGGTTCATCGACATCCGCACGCGGCGCCCCGAGTATCGCACGCTGACGAAGATCGAGGAGCGAACCGAAGAGGCCCGCAAGGAAACGGCGGAGGATCGCCAGGAACTGCGTGAGAAGTACGAGGAAGCCCAACGCGAGGAACAAGATAAGCTGAACGAGGAGATCGAGAAACTCCGCGCGCGGATGGAGAAGGAAGACCTCGACCCGATGGAAGTCGCCACGCGGGTGCAGATGGTGTTGAACACGCGCCAGCGGCGGCTCGATATCCGCATGGAGCAACTCGAAAAGGAAATGGATCGGAAAGTCAAGCAAACGGAGACCGACCTGGCGTTGGCCGTGCGCCGCGTACAGGACACCTACAAGATGTGGGCCGTGCTGCTGCCGCCCATCCTGCCGCTGGCGCTGGCGATCGTGGTGATGGTGGCCCGGCGCAGTGGCGAACGCGAGGGCGTAGCCGAAACCCGGCTCCGCCGGCGGGGCTAGAAATGCATGGATGAGGGCAGATGGGCTGTGAGGCGATCGTGAACTGAAAACCTCCCCCCGGGCAGTTGTTCGTCCCCGGCGATTGGGGAAACACCTCAACCATTGAACAGGACCGCATTGAGCAGGGCCGCTTGTGAACAGGGTCGCATGCGAGATCCGGCTTCCAACATGGCAAGCGAGCATACCAAAGCGAAGAGGAAAAACCGATGAGCGAAAAGTCGAAAACGATCACCTTCGTCGTCGCCGCCGCGCTGTTGGTGGTGATTGCCGTCTTCAGCCGTCCCCGACTCTCGCAGCCGGAGCAGGATCAGCCACAGGGGGCGGATCTGTTCGAGGAGTTCGAGCCGCTCGAGGCGGCCAGCCTGGAGATCGTTCAATACGACGAGGAAGAGTCGACCGTCCGGCCGTTCAAGGTGGCCCAGGCACCGTCTCGCTCGGGCAAGTCGCGTTGGTCGATTCCTTCGCACGACAACTACCCGGCCGACGCCGAAGATCAACTGGCCGACGCCGCTAGTAGCCTGATGGGCTTGAAGATCATCGACCGCGTGAGCGACTCGGCCGGCGAGCACGCCACCTACGGCGTGGTCGAACCCGACACCAAGAAGCTTCGCCCCGGCGCCACCGGCGTGGGTACCAAAGTCGTTCTCCGCGACGACGACGGGGAGGAACTCGTCGCAATGATCATTGGCAAGCAAGTGCCCGATCGTAAGAGCCTCCGCTACGTGCGTCGCGTGGGCGAGGATCCCGTCTATATTGTCGAGGTTAGTACCGACAAGCTGTCGACGAGGTTCAAGGACTGGATCGAGGAGGACCTGCTCGACTTGAGCCCTTGGGACGTCAGCGAGATCACCGTGCTGGACTACTCGTATGATGAGTTGCGAGCCCAGCCGATGGTGCGCGGCCAGTTCACCGTGGAGCATCACGACACCGGCGACCCGCGCTGGACGTTGGTCGACCACCAGGTGTTCGAGGAGGGGCGTTTTCTCGACCGCCCGCTGGGTGAGGACCAACAGCTCAACGCCGACAAGCTCGACGAGATGCGCAACGCCCTGGACGAACTGGAAATCGTCGATGTGGCGCCCAAGCCCGAGGGACTCAGCGCCGACCTGCGCGACACGGGCAGCTTTGTGCCGGACCCGCAGGCCCGCGACTCGCTGGCCAGTCGTGGTTTCTATCTAGTGCCGGTCAGTCAGACCCAGTCGCAACTGCTCTCGAACGAGGGCGAAGTAAACGTGCTGATGAAGGACGGCGTGCAATACGTCTTGCGGTTCGGCAATCTGGCGGCCGGCACTGGCGGTGGCGCCCGCGAAGGCGAGGAGGCCGAGGACACCGAGTTGAACCGGTACTTGTTCGTGATGGCCGAGTTCAATCCCGAGGCTATCCCCAAGCCGGAGTTGGAGCCGATCCCCGGCACCAATGCGACGGACACTGAGGCGACGGACACTGAGGCGACCGATGCATCCGACAGCGACGAGGATGTCGCCGACGGGGCCGACGATGCGGACGGCGAGCCGGCCGAGCAACCCACCTCGTCCGACACCGGCAGCGAGAGTGACAGCGCCGAGGAGGAAAGCGCCGACGCCGAGGACAATAGCGCCGCCAACAACAGCGCTGACGATGGCCGCGCCGCTGATGACAGTGCCGCTGATGACAGTGCTGCTGATGACAGAGCGAATGACGACAGCGCGGTCGACGCGGGGCAACCGGCGGCGACGGACGATGGCGAGCCGGCCAGCGATGGCGAGGCGACCGATGCGGAACCGGTCGAACCGCCTGCTCCCACGCCCGAGGAGATCGAGGCGATCAAAAGGGAGAATCGCCGCAAGCAGGAGGAGTATCAGGAGAAGGTCGAGCGGGCGAAGGAGAAGGTCGAGGAGTTGAACGACCGCTTTGCCGACTGGTACTACGTCATTTCGGACGAAGTGTACCAGAAGATACATCTGAGCTTCGATGAAATCGTCGAGCCCAAGGAACAGCCGGAAGGCGAGGGCGCGGAGGACGCGGCGGGGGCCGCCGATGCCACCGGCCTGCAACGGTTCGACGCCTTGAAATCCGGCGGCCCGGCGGTGGAGTGACAGTGCATTCGGCGACGCAACCCGAGTAGGGCGGCAGGACCACTCATTCTCCCTGGCGGCGGAAGGAGATATGGCGTTGCCAGTTGGTGTCGTCCTGCTCGGGGAAGTCCAGCCGCATGTGCGACCCGCGGCTTTCCTCGCGCTGGGTGGCCGCGTCAATCATCAGCCCGGCCAGCAGGAGCATATTCTGTAACTCCCAGCCGCTGGGGTCGGCGAACTGTCGGGCATGCACGTAGCGTGTCCAGTGCTTGATGTTCTCGGCGGCGTCGGCTAGCCCTTCGGCATCGCGACGAACGCCCACGGCACGCCACATCAGGCTCTTGAGCGAATTGCGGATATCGCTCAGATTGAGCACCTCGTTGGGCGGTTCGACCCGCGGGTTGTCGACGTCCATCGCCCGATAGGAATTGTTCATTCCGGCGGCCGCCAGTGTGGCGCCCCGTCCGGCATGAGTGCCGAAGACCAGGGCTTCCAGCAGGCTATTCGATGCCAGACGGTTGGCTCCGTGCAATCCGCTGGCGGTCACCTCGCCCGCGGCCCAGAGGCCGGGCACGGAGGTGCGCCCCTCGCCGTCGATCCGCACGCCGCCCATTGTGTAGTGCGCGCCAGGTCGGACGGGAACCGGTTCGCGAGTGATATCGATACTAAAGTCGGCGCAGGTCGCGGCGATGCCCGGGAAGCGCGCGCGGACGCGTTCGGGGTCGAGATGCGTCATGTCGAGATAGACGTTCGGGTGCCGCGTCTTTTCCATTTGGGCGACAATCGCCAGGCTGACCACGTCGCGCGGCGCCAACTCGCCGCGGGGATCGTAGTCGGGCATGAAGCGGTGTCCCTGCCGATCCACCAGGTGGGCCCCTTCGCCGCGCGTGGCTTCGCTGATCAGGCTGCGGCTGCCGCCGGCGATGTAGAGCACCGTGGGGTGGAACTGCATGAACTCCAAGTCGGAAAGCTCCGCGCCGGCCCGATAGGCCAACGCCATGCCGTCGCCGGTTGCCACATCGGGATTGGTCGTCTCGCGATAGAGTTGTCCGGAGCCGCCGCTGGCCACGATGGTCTGCTTCGCCCAGACCATGGTCTTGCCATGCTGCGGATTCCAAACCAGCGCGCCGCGACAGGAGCCGGACACCGGCTCGCCGCCGCCCTCTCCTGGCTGATAGGGCCACTCGGGCGGCGGGTCCGCGAGCGTGAGCAGGTCGACCGTGTAGGTGTCTTCCCAGATGCCGATGTGCTCGCGTTTGCGGACTTGGCTGATGACCGTCCGCATGATCTCCTTGCCGGTGGCGTCGCCGCGGGCGTGGACGATCCGTTCGCGCCCGTGGCCACCTTCGCGTCCCAGCGCCAGCATTTCCCCGGAATAGTCGAACTGGGCCCCCCAGCGCAGCAGTTCCTCGATGCGTTCGGGCGCCTCGCGAACAACGCGCTCCACGACGCCTCGGTCGCAGAGCGCGCCGCCGGCGGTGAGGGTGTCGGCGATGTGATCCTCGAAGCGGTCGCTGGGGTCAAGCACGCCGGCAATGCCGCCTTGGGCGTACACGCTGCTCGACTCGCGAATCTCGTCCTTCGTGATCACCAGGACGGAGAGCGAGGGGTCCACCTGCAGGGCGGCGCGCAGCCCGGCCAGCCCCCCGCCGATCACGAGGACGTCGGTGAAAAAGTGGGGGACCCGCTTGCGATGGAAGGGGACGAGATACCGGGGTGTGTCGATGGACATGGGTAGGCTTTCCCAACTTGAGGGCAAGCCATCCATTATAGTCGCCAAGCCGTTCCGGCTGCCAGTGCCACCAAGCGGGACGGCGAGGACGGCGAGGACGGCGAGGACGGCGAGGACGGCGAGGACGGCGAGCCGGGGGCCGGAGGCCGCGCATTGAGGTGAAACGGATGTCGACCTTGGTCCACGATGGCCCGGTCCGCCGCGTGCCGGTCTTCCGTGATCGCCCCACCCGATTGGCCGCTAGCCGCTCGCCCCAATCGCTTCCAGGTGGCGGGCGACGATTCCCAGCAACTCGGCCCGATTGACCGGTTTGGTGGTGTAGTCGTCGCAGCCGGCGGCCAGGCACTTCTCGCGATCACCCGTCATGGCGTTGGCCGTCAGGGCGACGATTGGCCGCGACCAGCCACGGCGTCGTAGCTCGGCGGTGGCTTGGAAGCCGTCCAGCCTGGGCATCTGGATGTCCATCAAGACGAGATCGTACGGTTGACCATCGATTTCGGAACGGGCCACCATGTGCAGGGCCAGTTCCCCGTTTTCGGCGATATCCACCTTGAGCCCTGCTTTGCGGAGGATCAGCGAGATCAGCCGCTGATTGTCCGGGCCGTCCTCGGCCAGCAGCACGTGTCCGCGGAGTTGGTGGTCGGTGAAAGCGTCAGACGGAACCGGGCCGTTCGTCGGGCCGTTGGCGGGGTCGTTGGGCGGGCCGTCGGGGGCCCGGTCGAGCATCGGCACGTCGGCCAAGGGACCGGGGTCGATCTCCAAGGTGAAAACGCTACCTTCCCTCGGTTGACTACGGACGGTGATGTCGCCGCCGAGGACGCCGGCCAGCCGTTTGGAGATCGTCAGCCCCAGGCCGGTTCCGCCGAAGCGTCGCGTGGTTGAGGTGTCGGCCTGGGTAAACGGTGAGAAGAGCTTGCCGATTTGTTGTTCGGTCATGCCGATCCCCGTGTCGCGTATGCGAAAGACCATGCGCGACCTGTCCTCCCGGCGGCACAATTCCACTTCCAGCTCCACCGAACCCTCCTGCGTGAACTTGACGGCATTGCCAAGCAGATTGATGAGGATCTGCCGCAGCCGGATCGGGTCGGTATGGATCGTGGCCGGCAGTGGATAGTGGAAGCGGGCTTGCAGGTTGAGGCCCTTGTCGTCCGCGCGGACGCGCATCATGCTAAGCACTTCCTCGACCGCCTGCCAGACAGAGCAGGAGATGGGCTCGGTGGTCATCTTGCCGGCCTCGATCTTGGAGAGGTCGAGGATATCGTTGATCAGCGCGAGCAGCGACCGGCCGTTGCGTTGGATCGTGCGAATATAGGTCTTGGCCTGTTCGGCGTCGAGACTCTCCTCGGCCAAGAGGTCGGCGTAGCCCAGGATCGCCGTCATGGGTGTGCGGATCTCATGGCTCATGTTCGCAAGGAATTCGCTTTTCGCGCGAGTTGCGGCCTGCGCTGCCAGATTGAACTGCTCGAGTGCCATGTTGGCCGCTTCCATGGCTTGGGCTTGGTCCTTCAGTTCCTGCTCGACCCGCTTCTGTTCGCTGATGTCGCGGATGATGGTCGAATAGAACTCGACCGTGCCGTCTGGTTCGCGGTGGGCCACGATGGCCTGCGAGGTGGGTAGCTCGCGTCCGTCCCAGGAGTACACGGCCGTCTCGCCCACCCATTGCCCCTGCTCGCGAGCGATGGGCAAGGCGACGTTCGTCAGGAGCCTGGCGGCCCAAGGTGGGTGCTGGTCGGCGATGTGAACGTGGCGGAGGTCTTGGTCCGGTCCGTAACCCAACAGGCGTCGCCCCGACTGATTCATGTAGATCACGTTGCCGTGGGCGTCGGCCGATCCGACCGTATCGCTGGCCAGTTCGATGGTGTCGATCAGCCGGGTCCGTTCCCGGTCGGCCTTCTCGCGCTGGCTGATATCGCGCGCCGTGGCCACCAGCATCATGCGACCCTGCGAGCGGAACGCTTGAACGTTGACTTCCACGGGGAATCGCGAGCCATCCTTGCGGCGGTGTTTGTGGACCTTTAGCCGGGAGGGAGTGCGGCTTTGCGCGCTTTCGGCCAGCAAGGCGTTGAGCGTGGCGAAGTCGAAATCCTCGACGATATCCGCCGGTCCCATCTCCAGGAGTTCTTCCCGGTTGTATCCCAGGGAATTGCAGGCCGTGTCGTTCACGTCGACATTGCGCATCGATTCGTGGTCGATCAGGAAGATGGCGTCCGGCGCGACATCCAGGGCCAAACGGAAACGCTTCAATTCCTCCTCGGCCCGATTCAGTTCAGTCACGTCGACACCCAGCTTGAGGATCAACGGGGAACCGTCCACGTCGAGAAAGCGCGAGGCGTGCATCTTGAAGCGACGCCCGCCCGGCGTGCTGTATTCCCATTGACGCGGCTCGCCGGTGGCCAGCACGGTGCGGCTTGGACATTCCTTGCATGGTGTCTGGCGCTGACGGACGACTTCGTAGCAACGGCGGTCGGCCGGATTGCCAATGGCGTCGTGGAAGTGACGGTTGGTATAGACGATCTGGTGATCGGGTGTTTCCAGGTAGACGACCGCTGGAATCGCCTCCAACACGGCGTTCAGGCGACGCTGCTCCAGTGCTAGCGATTGCTCCAACTTCTTGAGTTTGTCGAACCGTCGGCCGCTCTCGCGAACCTCGGCGGCCAGGCGTCGATTCAGTCGGACCACGTACCCGAACGCCAGCAACGCGGCTAACAACAACGACGATCCAGCCAGCATGGACAGCCAAACCCACCACTGGTGTATGATCAGGTGGTGCAGCCAACCCTCGTTTGCTACGTGGTCGTGAGGCAAGGGGTCGATGGCCAATCCCTCGTCGGCCACGGCTGGTCGAGCGCCTCGCGAGCCGGCGAGGATCGATGGTTCTGCTCCGGTCTCAAAGGCCGAGTCGGTGTTTGACGGCGCCGCAGCGGCGGCCGGGCGCGGCGTCGTGGCCTGGAGGGCGAAGGTCAGGCTCGTCAGAAGAAGTCCGACAAGCCACCGTCGCCGGCGCGACCGGGCAAAGGCCGGACGCTCAGCCAACTTCCCTTCCGTCTGCTCGGAGCCAGACGATTGTCGCCCCCGAGAAGCCACGTCGCCCGCGAGCGCGCCAAGCCGGGTGATCGGCTCGCCGTAGCGGGCAAGTTGGAGATGGGAGGGAGGCTGAGTCATTTCCGTGGCTGTTGCTTCCGGCGCGTGCCTGGGTGGCGGGACACGAAGGGGTTCGCGTCGTGGACCCGGACGCCTCGACCATGGGTTTCCGGCGTGGATAACCACGGAGCGGACGTGGGGGTCTCCGTAGCAAGGATAGAATGCCCAGGGCGCACCTGGGCTTTGGCCATTCGCCACGGCCAGCGAGATTACAGGGGGGGGCGGCAGAAACCGCGCGATGGGAACGACCGCGCCAGCCGGAACGCGCCGTCGACCGGCAGCCACGCCACCCGCTGTTCGCCATTTCGCTTTGGGGCGGGCCCGGGTCGCCGCGGATTGCTTACCGTTGCTGATCGCCCTCGGCCACGCCGCGGGTGTAGGCGTCGAACTGCTCGGCCCAGCCAGCCGGTGGTCGGCTGCGCAAGCCTTCACGGACTGAGTTGAGCCGATCCACAGGCGTTGTCCCACGGTCAAGCTGCGTGCCGCCACGACGCAGACCTAGGCTCCGCAGCGCCCGATCGAGCGACTCGCGGGCGGCCGCCCCCTGGGCGTCGTCCCGACCGGCCGTCCGGCGGAGTTGCTTCCACTGATCGAGGAAACGACGAGCTTCCTCGCGAGTCCAGCCCAGGCGGTCGAGTAACTCCTCGTCGCCCTCTCCGAGTTGGTCGTCCAGGTGTTGCAGGGCCAAGTCGGTTTGCTCGCGGGCGTACTCCAAATTGGGATCGGCCGCGCCCGGCTCGCTGCCTGCTTGATCGCCGGAGGCGGCGCCCCGACCCCGCGGTCCCTGCCCGCCACCGGCCGGCACGGTGCCCGAGCCCCGCGAACCGGGTTGGCGGCCCGGATGCACTGGTTGGTCTCCACCACCCGGCTGATTGCCGCCCGGCTGTCCGCCCTGTCCCTGGCGTCCCGACGGTTGAGCGCCGTCAGGCGAGGCACCCTGAGTTGGGCGTCCGCCTGGCCGCGTTTGCCCCTGGCCGGGGCGTCGAACCTGGGTGCCGGTCGGTCGGTCCGATTCGGCGCCCTGCCCGCCGCGGGTCCCCGTCTCACCACCGCCCGGTTGAGCCGCGCCGGGATTGCCGGCGTCGGACGGCGTTTGGCTGCCCGGGGTCCCCTGGCCTTGACGCGGGGCCCGTTGTCCGCCGCCCTGCTCGCCTCCTCCGGAACGATCGCCCGCGGTTTCGCCTTGCGAGTCGGATTGATGGCGGCTGGTCCCGGGTGATTGGGCGGGATCCTGACCGGGCGATTGTTCGCTGCCCGGCTGGCCGGTCTGCTTGGGGCGATCCAAATTGTCTTCCTGCGCGGCGGGCGAGCCCTGGTTGGGTTGACCGCCACCGGCGCCGGGTGTTTGGCCGGGCATTTGCTCGCCCTGCTGGCCCCCGGGCCGGCGATCCGAGCCGCTCGGATCGCCCGAAGGTGGCTGGTCTTGCTGCTCGGTGCGGCGACCCGCTTCGCCGCCAGAACTGTCGGGACGGGCCCCCTGACCGGACGTTTCCCCTGGCTGGCGTTCGCCCTCGCCCGTGCCCGGCCGACCCGTTCGCTCGCCGCCGGTGGCACCCGGACGTGGCTGCCGATCGTCAGCACCGGGCGGGGCCGACTGGCCGGGTTGCTGGGGAGCTTGCCCCGGTTGGGCTTCGCCCGCGCCGGGTTGGTCTTGTCCGCCGGGTTGATTCTGTCCGCCCGGTTGGTCCTGCCCGCTGGCGCCACCGGAGGGATCGGTCGAGGGTGGCTGATCGGGCTGCTGGCCCTCGGAGGGTTGCTGGCGTTGCCCGCCGCCCTCGCCACCAGTTTGGCCCTGGCGTGGCTGCTCGTTGGAATTTTGCCCGCCGGAGGGCTGTTGGCCGTTTGCGTTTTGGCCGTCGCGTGGCTGGCTCTGGCCCTGATCTGGTTGATTAGCCGGCTGATTGCCCTGCTGTCCCGGTTGTTGCTGCCCCGGTTGTTGCTGGTCTTGTCGGCCGTTTTCGCGGCGGTGTTGGAGGATCCGCTCGATGGCGTCGCCGGGATTGGTATCGGGATCAACGCGCCGCTGTTGTTGGGGCGATTGGCCCGGTTGACCCGGTTCACCCTGTCCGCCGATTTGCCCCTGCCCGTTTTGCCCCGATTCGGCTTGGCCCGGCTGGTTCTGCCCTTGCTGATCCTGACCGGACTGGTTTTCGCCCGGCTGCGTGTCTTGCTGTTGCTCGCCCTGTTGCTGGCCTTGATTGGCGCCTTGCTGCTCGCCCGACTGCCGATCGCCTGGCTGCCGATCGCCTGGCTGCTCGTCGCGCGGTTGTCCTTCGCCCGGCGGTTGATTGCCCGCCGCGGACGGTTCACCGTTGGGCGACTGGCCCTCCGCCGACTGGCCATCGGCGGAATCTTGGCTTTGGTCCGGGGCATCGCCGCGTGGTTCATCCGGATTGGCCGGCTGTTGCCCCGGCTCTTGCTCCGGCTGTTGGCGCGGCGCCCGCGGCTGGTCGACCCCTTGGCCATCGCGTGGCTGACGGTCGTTTGGTTGCACGTCGCCCGACTGTTGGCCATCGCGGGGGAGGCGATCGGCGCCGGGGGCTCCCGGTCCACGTCGCTGCTGGTCCCCTCCGCCGGCTGGCTCGATGATGTTAATCCAGCGCTCGGAGGTCTTGCCCAAGCCGGGCTCGGGTTGGCGGTTATCTTCCGCTTCGGCCCAATAGCGAACGCGGTCGCCCGGTTGCAATTCCCATTCCCAGGGGCGGAAGACGACCTCGCCTTTGAACGCGCCTTGATGGGCCGATTGAGCGGGGCTTCGGTTCAGCAACGGCTGCAGCTTCAGTGGGCGGTTGTCCACCATGGCCCGCAGTCGCACCGTGCGGAGCGCGAAGTCGGGGTCCTCGGCCCGCAGGCGGATTCTCAACGGGGCGTCGGCTGGCAGGTCGATGCGGGGATTGCTCGGCTCGACCAGCGTGATCTCGGGCGGCAGGTCGGCGATCACTTCGATGCGATGCCGAATGGGGCGTGGGTTCGCCCGGCCGTCCTTGTCCACCACGCGCAATTGGTAGCAGTCGTGCATGGCTTGCCCGGGTGCATCGGGCCGCATGCGGAGTTTGAATTGGCCGACGGCGTGCTCGTCTTTGATGCTCATCTCATTGTTGCCCAAGCCGTCGCAGCCCAGATCGATCTCAGCCCGACGCATGGGGCGATTTGCCCGCGCGTGGATCACCACGCGAGTGCCCTCGAGGGCCCGCACATCGCCCTGGTTTTCCAGCACTCGGTTGGGCAAGCCGGTATAGTCGGGATAGTCGAGCCGCAGACTTTCGACCAGCAGGGTGGGCGGGATTTCGACCGAGGCGTGGAACGCAGGGGTGGTGCGGTCGCCGGCCGCGATGCGGTAGAGGTGATCCTGTTGCATGCCGCGTTTGCCGGGTGGCAATTCGGCCGTGAAGCGGTATGCCCCATCCGGCCGCGTCATGGGGATCACCTGATCGACCAGTTGGCCGTCGGCCGTGCTGTAGAGCAACCGCACGGGTTCGTCCTCCCGCAGTCCGCGGACAACCGCGCTGACCGTGATCTGATCGCCCTGGTACGCGGTGACGTCGCCGGGTTGCACCTCGGCGATCTCCACCCGCGTGGGCGCGGCGATGTCGGCCCACGGCCAGAGCACCCGGGCGGCGGAAGTGAATGGGTTCTTCGGCGAGATCATCAGATACACGACGAACAATCCCAGTAGCACCAATACGAGGTAGCTCAGACGGAACGCCCGGGAGCGGTCGATCGACGCCTCCAGTTCAATCCGCGAGATGTCGCCCGCCGCGCGACGTTCGACCCCGCTGAAAACAGCCGGGGCCACCCGTTTCCGGTCGCCCCGCAATAGCAAGAAGTTGATCAGGCTGTTTTTGAAACGGGGCTCGCTACGTTCGATGAGTTGGGCGGCATAGAGGGGGCTGATGCGGTAGCGGACCGCCGGCACAACCACGCGAGCGATCAGTCCGCCGAGCAGCGCCAGCAACCCGGCCAGGGCCAGCAGACGCCCCCAGAATCCCAAACCATTGGCCAGCAGCCAGTGGTCAACCAGCGCCACACCGAGCAAATAGACGACGATCGCTCCCAGAAACGTGAGCAGACCCGACACGAGATCGAGCACCCAGATCTGGCGCCGTGCGGTATGCAGCCGATCGCTGACAAGCTGCTCGGGCGGCGAAGGGGGCGCCTCGACCGGGACGTCGACGAGACTGCTCGGCGTTTGAATGGGGGTCTCGGTGGACATGAGCTGTCGATTTCAAAGGAGTGAAAGCCACGGGAAGGCCGCCGCCAGAAGCGTCACGCCTCTCCCTACCCATTATATGACGCATCGACCGGTCCGTGGATTCCCGAGATTCGGATTTTCGCAATTTTTCCGTCGATCGGCGGTGGCCAACTGTTGTGGTGCAAAGCCTTGCCCTGGCGGCAGATGCGTGCCCAAAACGGCAATTCTCCTCCATTCCGCAAAATGGACACAACCCGATTTCAATTGTAGAGTTGGGTAGCACTGCCGGGGGGACTATCATGGCCATCGCATCAACAACCCGAATGTCGTCGAAGGGGCAAGTCGTCATCCCGGAAGCGGTCCGTCGCCGCCTGGGTTTGGAACCGGGAGTGCATTTCGTGGTGACCGCCCAGGACGATCTCGTGGTGCTGAAAGCCGTCTATCCGCCGTCGGCCGAGGAGTGCGCCGACCTGGCCGCCCTGGCGCGCCGCGAAGCGGCCGGCTATTCACAGGCTGGTGAGTAAGGCCGCAGCTTTGCATCCTGGCTCCTCTCCCGTCCCAATTCCCTGGATTCCCGCATGCGCGGGAATGACGAGTGGAGGCCCAACGCCAGCTGCAATCGACTTCATGCCAGCTGCAATCGACTTCGCCCTCCTTCCGACGCCGGGCCCCCACCTGCTTGATGCCCGGCCGATTCTCTGCTACCTTTAGGGGCTTGCGTTCGCGGAAATCCCCCTAAAGATAGCAGGTAAGAAACACAATCATGGCTCACGATGTGACGTTGGTAACCGGTGATGGCGTGGGACCCGAATTGGCCGAAGCCGCCCGCCGATGCGTGGACGCCACCGGCGTGGAGATCAACTGGGACGTGCAGGAGGCGGGCGTCGACGTGATGGAGCGGACTGGCTCGCCGCTGCCCGAGCCCACGCTCGCCAGCATCCGCCGCACCAAATGCGCCTTGAAGGCTCCGATCACCACGCCCGTGGGCACCGGGTTTCGCTCGATTAACGTGCATCTGCGGCAGGCGTTTGGGCTCTATGCCTGCGTTCGCCCCTGCAAGTACTACCCCGGTGTGCGGACGTTCTTCTCCGACCGCGATGTCGATCTGGTGATTGTCCGCGAGAACACCGAAGACCTCTACGCGGGCATCGAATTCGAGGCCGGCCAGCCGGCCACCGCGGAGTTGATCGACTACATCAACGGCGTCTCGACCGATCGGAAGATTAAGACCGGCAGCGACGAGACGGGCGTTTCGATCAAACCGATCAGCCTCTCTGGCACCCGGCAGATCGTCCGCTACGCCTTCGAGTACGCCAAGAAGTATGGCCGCAAAAAAGTCACCGCCGTCCACAAAGCGAATATCATGAAGTACACCGACGGGCTGTACCTCAAGACGGCCGCCGAGGTGGCCGAGGAGTACGCTGGCAGCGGCATCGAGTTCGAGGAGCGGATCGTCGACAATATGTGCATGCAACTCGTGCAGAAGCCCGAACTCTACGACGTGATCGTGTTGCCGAATCTCTACGGCGACATCCTCAGCGATCTGTCGGCCGGGCTGGTCGGCGGTTTGGGTGTGGCGCCCGGGATGAACGTCGGCGAGGGCGGGGCGGTCTTCGAAGCCACCCACGGATCCGCGCCGAAGTACGCCGGGCAGAACAAGGTGAACCCCACCGCGCTGATCCTCTCGGGCATGCTGATGCTCCGATACCTCGACGAGTTCGACGCGGCTGAAAGGCTCGAACGGGCGGTCGCCGCCGTCATCGAAGAGGGCAAGGATGTCACTTACGACATGAAACCCTCGCGCGACGATCCCAGCGCCGTGGGGACCAGCGAAATGGCCGACGCCATCTGCCGCAAGATGGCATGAGTGTCCAGGGCGGCCGGTGCGGCGCGGTGCGCGTGGAACGACGACCGCGGCATGGCGATTGCCAAGCGTTTCAATTTCGTGTGGGTGAAGCTCCCACCGAGCCGTGATGGCGCTTCCGCCACCGCGCCGAAATCTCCCTGGTCAGCCGCGCGGCTCGGCAGTAGAATGGCTGTTTGGCCATTCCGTTTCCGCCACCGGGCTGCCCATGTCGTATCGATCCCTCAAACGCGTGCTCGGCGAATCGAGCCTCGAGCGCAAGTGCCTGATGCTCTTCGGCGTGGCCTTGCTGGTGCTCATTTCGCTCAGTTTCTGGTGGTATGGCAGCCGCACGAAGGAGATCGTCTTCAGCCGCAACCGCGACACCGGGCGGATGCTGGTCACGCAGGTTTTACAAATCGAACATTGGGAAAAATTCGAGAGCGAGGAGTTTCGCGAGGTCGTCCAGGATCTGGCGAATAAGCTGAAAGAGCAGCAGTTCCGCTCCCGCTTCCTGGTACCCGGCAGCAGCGACCCGGCGGAGCAGCCGGCGGATGAAAAGGAGCTGGAGTTGCTTCGCCAGTTCGCCACGCCCCCGCCACGGCAGGAAGAGGACGAAGCCGACGGCGACCTGCTGGGCCAAACCGCCTTCTACGAGCGGCTGATCGGCGGCGGGAGCGAGTATCAGTATTACCAGCCGGTCTACGCCGAGCGATCCTGCTTGCTCTGCCACATGGCCTTTCGCGCCGAGACGTCGCCCATGGGCAACCCGCTCTCCGAGGGCGACTTGCTGGCCGTTGTCCAGGTAACGATCGACAACGGGCCGGTGCAAAAGCAGTTGAACATCAACCTGGCGATCCTCATCGCCACGGCCATTATCACCTCGTTCCTGGCGATGGTCGCCTCGTATCTGATCATCCGATATGTGATCGTCAAACCGCTCCGCCACCTCCGCGATGTGAGCGACGCAGTCAGCCACGGCAATATCTCCATCCGGGCCGACATCCACACCGGCGACGAGTTCGAGTCGCTGGCCATCGCTTTCAACCGCATGCTCCGGCACCTGGTCACCGTGCAGGAAGAACTGCGCGAAGTGAATGCCGATCTGGACGCCAAAGTGGACGAACTGGCCCAGATGAACATGCGACTCTACGAGATGAACACCATCAAGAGCGACTTCCTCGCCACAATGAGCCACGAGCTGCGCACGCCGCTGAACAGCATCCTCGGCTTCAGCGACGTGCTCGGCTCGATCGACACGCTGGACGAAAAGCAGCAGCGTTACGTGAACAACATCCAGCAGTCGGGCCGGATGTTGCTGGAGATGATCAACGACATCCTCGATCTGGCGAAGATCGAAAGCGGCAAGATGGAGGTCCGCCCCGCTCCGTTCGATTTGGCCCAGGTGGTCTCCGCCCAATGCGACATGGCCCGGCCGTTGGCCGAGCGAAAGAACATCGATCTGTTACTGCACGTGCAAGACGGCTTGCCCGAGGTGCGCCAGGATCAGGCCCGGCTTCAGCAGGTGATCAATAACTTGCTGAGCAACGCCGTGAAGTTCACACCCGAAGGTGGACGAATCGACGTAACGACCCGCGTCGAGAACGAGTGGATCAAGCTCGAGGTGGCCGATACGGGGGTGGGCATCGCCGAGGACGACCAGAAAGCCATTTTCGACAAGTTCCGCCAGGGACGCACTGCCATGCCCGGCGGCGAAGCCCTCACTCGCGAATACTCGGGCACCGGGTTGGGGCTTTCCATTGTCCGCGAACTGTGCCGATTGCTGGGTGGCGAGGTGAGCGTGCAGAGCGAGTTGGGCAAGGGAAGTACCTTCACCGTCCAACTGCCGGCCCGGCTCGAAGAGCAGCCGCGGCTGGACTCGCCCATGCTCGACGACTTCGAACAGCTCACCCGTTCCAGCACGGGACTGGCACGGAGTGAATGAGCGGAAAACGGGGCAATGTGAACCCCACCCGACAATTTGTTGTCGGTCCAGGATCCCACGTCGCGTCAGACGGTTCCCAAGAGGCAGTGAGTCCCAGGGCAATAACTCCCGGGGTAGTGCCCTCGGGCTTGGCCAACATCCTACTTACAGCGCCCAGCAACCAACTTCCAACATGCCCGACGCCGAAGTCCAACTCTTCACCGATGGTGCTTGCAGCGGCAACCCTGGGCCCGGCGGCTGGGCCTTCATTCTACGCCATCCGGCCAGTGGCAAGGAACTCGAGCGCAGCGACGGCGAGCCGGAAACGACCAACAACCGCATGGAGTTGCTGGCCGTGATCCGTGGGCTGCAAACCCTCAAGCGCGCGTCGACCGTCGAGATCGTCACCGACAGCACCTACGTGGGCAAGGGGCTCAGCGAGTGGCTCCCCAAGTGGAAGCGGCAGGGCTGGAAACGCCGCGACGGCAAGCGGCTCGTGCCGATCAAGAACGAGCAACTCTGGCGCGAATTGGACACGCAACTCGCCCGACACCGGGTGACCTTCACCCACGTGCGCGGCCACTCCGGCCACCCGGAGAACGAACGTTGCGACACCCTGGCCGTGGCGGCGTATCAGAAGTACTTGCGTTGACGGCCAGTGTCACTGGACGAACTTCTCGACGGCCGGCTCCATGGCCGGGTTCACTTGCGCGGCACGCTGCAAGAATGGCTTGGCGCGGGCCGGCTTGCCGTCGAAGTGCAGCATCACGCCCAACAGGAACAACCGGTCGGCGTCGTGCTCGTCCTCCTCGGCTGCTTCGGCCAGGCGCCGCATGTGTTCGGCCTTCATCGTGGGGTTGTCGGCGTAGAGTTCGGCGTTGGTGAAGCCCGAGTCGGCCCAGTCGGGCTGGTGCGATAGGCCGCGCCGGATGGCGTCGGCGGCCAGATCCCAGCGGCCGGCGGCCATCAGCGCGTAACCTTGGCGGAAGTAGGGATCGCCCAACCGCGGCGCGGCGGCTACCGCCTTGCGATATCGCACGTTGGCCTCCAGGAAATTGCCCGCAGTGAACTGGGCATCGCCGAACCCGATGAACCGCCACGCTCGATTCGCGGCCTGCTCGCTCACCTCGGGCCGATCGGCGGCCGGCGCTGCGTCCGGGGCGGCGAAGGGTCCGCCGCCGTCGGCATTCCCGTCATTCACCGCGGCGGGCTGAGCCGGCTTATTCTTCTCGATCACCACGTAGGGGGTCGTCTGCGTGGAGCGGCCACCGTTGAACCAGTGGTCCACGCCCATGAACCGCTGCACCGCCTTCGGCCCATAGAGTTCTTCCGCGCGGAGATAGATCGGCGGCAGCGACCAGCCGTAACGCGAATACCCGTAGGGATAGTAGCCATGCGGGTACGCCGGATACGGATAGGGGTATGGGTAGCGGTACGCCCCGCCATAATAGGGTCGGTGTCGCTTTTGGTAGCCGTGGTGTTTGTAGTGCTTGTGGTGGTGCTTGCCAGAATGATAGCCTCCGCCATGGCTACCGTGGCCGCCGCCGGAGTGCTTACCGCTGGAGTTGTTCATGTGACCAAACAACTCCACGGGCCGCTTGTTACCCATGCTGCGGCGATGGTTGTCGTTCACGTCGATGCGTTGAGCCGTGGCTTCGTTCGCCTGCCCGAACAGCAGGCCGAGGGTCGCCAAGGGGGCGGCCGCGGCGATGATGGCGAAGCGAGGGATGAGCCGATACATGTGACACCTCCTGCTGAGGTCGAGCCGAGTCGAGGGGAAGCGAGCTTGCCCCTGGGGTGATTATCCGCGTTTCCGTCGGCGGAAGCAAGGTGCAATCCGCGCGCCGCGGCCGGCAGGCATTGCCACAACCCGATTCCAGATGGACACTTACGCCGCCGAGCCCCGGTCCCCGTGGATCGGACGCGCGCCATCCAATTGACGACACCGCGCCGCACGCAGGACATCATGGCGAATGCCTGGTTGCCGGGAAAGCTCTTGGAGTGTACACTTCAAATGACCACTCAAGGAGGCCCCAGGATGAAAGCAAGCTTCGTCGACTTGCGAAAGCGGTCGAGTGAAATTATCGAGGCGTTGGACCGCAATGAATCGGTCACGGTGTACTACCGTGGCCGGCCCGCCGCCGTAATGCAACCGATCGGCTCGGAGCCTTCGCTCCGCTCGGCGGCCGATCACCCGGCCTTCGGCCTCTGGGCTGACCGAGAGGACGTCGCCCACCCGGCCGACCACGTGCGTCGCTTGCGCCGGGGACGCTTCCATGATCTTTGATACCGACATCGTCATCTGGCTGCTGCGCGGCGAGCGGAAGGCTGCTACAGCCGTGGATCGGGCGGAACGTCGCGCGATCTCCGTGGTCAGCTATATGGAACTCGTGCAGGGTGCCCGCGACAAGGGTGACTTGAGAGCCATCAAGTCGCTGCTGGCCGATCTGGCCTTCCGGCTGTTGCCCCTCTCGGAGAACGTCGGCCATCGGGCGTCGATCTACATGGAGGAATACGGGTTGTCGACCTCGCTGAGCATGGCCGACGCGCTGATCGCCGCCACCGCCGTCGAGGCCAACGAACCGCTGCTGACGGGCAACGAGAAGCACTTCCGCGCCATCCGCGAGTTGGAGTTGAAGCGGTTTCGGCCAAGCAACTAGAGAGCCGGCCAGGTTCCGAACCTCGAACCCCAAAACCCGAGCCCCGAACCCCGCTACCCGAGCCGCTCGGTGATTTGCTGGACCACTTCGTCACTACCGACGCGCCACTGCTCGAGCGTGTCGCGGTCGCGGATGGTGACCGTGTCGTCCTGGAGCGTCTGGCCGTCGACGGTGACACAGAACGGCGTGCCCGCCTCATCCTGCCGACGGTAACGTCGGCCGACGGCGCCCTTCGCGTCGTAGAAGGTGTTGAATCGCTGCTTCAATTGCCCGTAGATCTCCTGGGCCTTCTCCGGCATGCCGTCCTTTTTGACCAGCGGGAAGACGGCTGCTTTGATCGGGGCCAATCGCGGGTGGAATCGCATCAGGGTGCGCTTCTGCATCTTGCCTTTCTCGTCCGGCTGTTCGTCCTCGACGTAGGCCTCGCAGAGGAAGGCCAGCGTCGCGCGGTCGGCGCCGGCCGAGGGCTCGATCACGTGGGGGGTGAACCGCTCGCGCGTCTCGTCGTCGAAGTAGCTGAGGTTCTCGCCGCTGCCACGCCAACGCGGTTGGCCGTTTTCGTCTTTCTCCACTTCGAGTGGTCGGGTGGCCGGATCGAGCTTGCCTTCCATGTGGCTACGCAGGTCGAAGTCGCCGCGATGGGCCACGCCCTCCAACTCACCGAACTCTCCCTCGGCCAGGAAGGGGAACGCATACTCGATGTCGGCGGTACCGGTCGAATAGTGGCTCAATTCGTCGGGATCGTGGTCGCGGAGCCGGAGCCGCTCGCCGGCCAGCCCAAGGTTCACGTACCACTGGTAACGCCGATCGCGCCAATACTGGTACCACTGCTGCGAGGCGTCGGGCCGGCAAAAGAACTCGATTTCCATCTGCTCGAACTCGCGCGAGCGAAAGGTGAAGTTCCGCGGCGTGATTTCGTTGCGGAAACTCTTGCCGATCTGAGCTACGCCGAATGGGACCTTCACCCGCGTGCTGTCCAGCACGTTCTTGAAGTTCACGAAGATCCCCTGGGCGGTTTCGGGCCGCAGGAAAACTTTGTTCGCATCGTCGCGGATTGCGCCGGTGTGGCTTTCGAACATGAGGTTGAACTCACGCGGCTCGGTCAGCGTGCCCAATTGCTTGGCGTCCGGGGCGAGGACGCTTGAGGTATCGTCGAGCTTGTCGAGCGAGATCAGCTCCTCATCCCACTTGAGCTGGTCCTTATGTTTGCCGCGTAGGTTGAAGAACTTCAACGCCCGCTGTTGCATTTCGTCGGAAGCGTCTTCCGACTGATAGCTGGTGACGAAGATGCGTTGATCCTGGTACTCCACCCAACGCCCGACCACCTGATCCAGCCGATATCGGCCCTTCGACTCGCGGCAGTCGACCATGTAATCGTGGAATAAATCGTAGTGTCCGGAGACCTTCCACACCTGGGGGTGCATGATGATCGCGCAATCCAGCCCGACCATGGCGAAGGGACCGGGGGCGGCCGCCGGGGCGAGTAGTTCGTTGTGGGCGGTGACCATGTCGTGCCACCAGGCCTCGCGGATGTTACGCTTCAGTTCCACGCCCAGAGGACCGTAGTCCCAGAAGCCCTGGATGCCGCCGTAAATCTCACTGGACTGAAATAGGAAGCCGCGACGCTTGCACAGGGCGACCAGTTGTTCCATTTGCATGGGAAACGTCTCGCTCTTGGTGGGAGAAAGTCGAAGGGGTTATGAAGCACGGTAGTTTAGCGGCTGCACCGAAAGGACACCAGTGGGTTGCGTCGATCACTTGGATTCCCGCGTGCGCGGGAATGACGGGAATCATTTCCGGGTACGCGGGGATGACGCAAATACCCCGATTTCGCCACCTGCTTCGGACGGCTGAGGTGCTACGCCGTCGGCAAGAGGCCAGCGACGCCTGGCGATCGTGAACCGTGGCAGCAGGCCCGCGACACCCGGCGACCGCCAGCACGCACTACAGGCGAATCTGGCCACTTTCGGGATCGTAGACCGGCACGGACTGGAAAAGGTCCAATTCGGCCGCGTCGCGCACGTCTTGCTGGAGGTCCAGTTTCATTAGCGGTTGGCCACCGAGGCTGGTGGCCAATTTGGGCGCCAGCAAGGCCGGATCCAGCGGCTCCGCGCCGACCGCGTGCGGCAGTGCGAAGTTTGAAAGCCAATACTCCCGGGCGGTCATCGCCTGGGCATTCTGCCGATAGTTGAGCCCGCCCTGTCGCTGCAACCGTTCGACGAGCATCCCGGCCATCAGGGCGTCGTCTTCGCTGTACATGTCATTGGTGCCCGCGCAGAGGATGTGGATTTGCTGCTGCTCGATCAATTCCTCGAAAAGGGCCGTGGCGTTGACGAAGGCCCCGATCAGCACTTTCCGAGCCCGATGGGCGTGGTGCAAGGCCCGGGTGCCGTTGGTGGTGGTGAACACCACGGTGCGACCGGCGACGCGCTCGGGCAGAAATTCGCGGGGGGAGTTGCCCAGGTCGAATCCGTCGATGGGTTGACATTGGCGTTCGCCGGCGAGGACCACGTCGCTGCCGGGCATGTCTTCGGCCAGTCGGCGTGCTTCGTCCACTTCCAGGCAGGGGATCACTGCGTCGGCCCCCGCTTCAAGGGCCGTGCAAATGGTCGTCGACGCGCGGAGCACGTCGATCATCACGACCACCCCGTCGGCCATCTCCTCCGGGGCCACCACTTTGGGCAAAGCGAATACGTTGAGCACGGGTTGCATGGTTCTATCCTGGATCGCGAAGCTGCCCACGAGTGGGCAGGCGGAGCAGCAAATTGAAATGTGGAGGACGGAATCCCAGTCGAGCACAGAAGCGAAGTGCCACGGGGGCCGGCCTTTTGCGACCCTCGCCCGTTGACGGCTTCACGCGTGTTTCCCAGGGGGAGCCCAATCCGTTATCGGTCGACGGATTCCCAACGGCTCACCTCAACTCTACAATGCTGGCTATGGCATGTCGTCGATTGGCCGATTTCCTGGAAGTTCTGGACCGCGAGGGCGATGTGGCTCGCGTGGAGCCCGAAGTCGTTGTCGACGGTGAAGTTGCGGAGATTGCCCGACGCTCGGTGGCGGGGGCGAATCGGGCCTTATTGCTGGGGCATGTGCGACATGTCGGTTTACCGGTGGTGGTGAACCTGCTAGCCCATCCTCGACGGATTGCCCTCCTGCTGGGGGTGAAGTCGGTCGATGAAGCGGCCGCCCGGCTCGCCACACTGCTCGATCCTCAGCGTCCGGAGGGCTGGTTCGAGCGGCTGAAGACCAGCCCTCGCGTGGCCGCCTTGGGCAGTATCCCGCCGCGGGAAGTTCGCGCCGGCGCCGCCCAACAAGTGGTGCGATTGGGTAGCGACGTCGATCTGGGCGAGTTGCCCCTGCTGCGCCACGACGCCGACGAACCGGCCCCGGCGATCACCGCCGCCACGCTGCTCTCGGTCGATCCCGACTCGGGCGCCCCGGTGAGCATGCGTTGTCCACTGCTGAAGCTGGCCGCCGATCAACTCGGTCCCTGCTGGGCGGACGACGAACCGATCGCGCGGCTTTGGCAGCGCTATCGACAACGACGCGAAACCATGCCCCTGGCGGCCGTCCTCGGCGGCGACCCCCTGTTGAGCCTGGTGACCAGCCTCAGCCTGCCGCCCGGCGTCGACGCCATTCGCCTGGCGGGTCTGCTGCGCGAAAGCCCCTTGGACGTGGTCCGCTGCCGCAGCCTCGACCTATGGGTGCCCGCCGAAGCGGAGTTCGTCGTCGAGGGACGCCTCAAGCCATCGGACGAGCTGGTCGAGGTGGGAAACGTTCTCGACGAGTCGGGCTTCCATCTGCCGGCGCGTCTGGTGACAAGGATGCGGATCACGGCGATGACCTCGCGGGCGCAGCCGGTTTACCACGCGATCGTTCCCGGCCCCGCGCCCGGCGAAGAGACGGCGATGCGGCAATCGATGGCACGGCTGCTGCTCCCACTGGCTAAACTGTCGCTGCCGGAGCTTGTCGATTATGCTCTGCCCCGTTGGGCGGCGGCGCGGCAAGCCGTTGTGTTGGCCGTGGACAAGTGGCACGCTGGTCAGGGGCGGCAGGTAGTCCATCAAGCGTGGTCGCTGCCCTGGCTGAAGCGTTGCAAGCTGATCGTGGTGGTGGATGCCAGCGTCGATCCCTCGAATGAAACATCCGTTTTGGCCGCCGTGGCAAATCACGTTGCTCCGGATGGGGACGTCTGGTTCGATCATGGACCGGCGAACTCGTCGGATCCAATGCAGCGGCCCGGCACACTGAACTCGCGGATGGCAATCGACGCCACCCGAAAACTGCCCGACGAGCGCGCCAGGCACCCGATGCCCCCGCCGCTGTGCGTGGATGAAGAAATGGCTCGGCGGGTGACGTCCCGCTGGCCGGAACTGGGAATCGAGTGACGCCGTTACCTGGAGCGAGCATGGCTGTCGATAAAACGCCATCACGGGTGCGGCGGATGTTCGCCGCGGTGGCCCAGCGCTACGACCTGCTGAATCATCTGCTCTCGGCCGGCATCGACCGCCGCTGGCGACGGCGAACCGTGCGCCTGGCGCCGCCGGTCGTGGATGGCCCGTTGGCCGGGCTGCCCGTGCTCGATGTTTGCACTGGCACCGGCGATCTGGCCTTGCAGTACGTTCGAGCGATGGAATCCGGAAGCGCGAACAACCAGCATCCAGTGCCGCCGGTCATTGGCACCGATTTTTGTCGGCCGATGCTGGAACTGGCCGCCGAGAAGGCTCGGCGGCGAGGGCTGGCGGATCGGCTGTCGCTGATGGAGGTCGACACACTTCGGCTGCCCTTTGCCGATGATTCGTTCCAAATCGTCTCGGTGGCGTTTGGACTGCGCAACTTGGCCGACACCGACGGGGGTTTGCGGGAGATGACCCGGGTTTGCTGCCCCGGGGGCCGGGTGGCCGTGCTGGAGTTCTCCACGCCCAGGGTCTGGCCCATCCGTCCGCTTTACCTTTGGTACTTTCGTCATGTGCTGCCGCGAGTCGGGCAGGCCGTGGCAAGCAACCGCGATGCAGCGTACAATTACCTCCCGGCCAGCGTCGGCGAGTTCGACGAGGGGGAGGCCCTGGCCGGGCGGATGCGCGCCGCCGGGCTCGACCGCGTCCGCTTTCAGCGGTTCACCCTCGGGGTGGCCACGCTTTACATCGGGGAGAAATGATGGGGAATATCGTCGTCGCCATGACCGGCGCTAGCGGAGCGGCTTACGGTACGCGCTTGGTCGAAGCGCTGGTGGCCGCCGGCGCCGACGTGCACCTGACGATCAGCCCCGCGGCTCAATCCGTGATTCGGCAGGAATTGGACCGGACGGTCGAGTTGGACCGTTTCGACCGCGGACAGCTTGGCCTGGACATCGACGCCTCGCCTAAGGACAGCAAGCTTCGCGAGTTGCGTTCCGCGGCGGGTATCTCCGGCGATTCGAGTAACGTGTTGTCCGTCTCCTCCGGAAAGGCGGGGACGGTGCGCTACCACCATTACCGTGACCTCAACTCGCCGATTGCCAGTGGCTCATTCCTCACCGAGGGAATGGTCGTCTGCCCGTGTTCCGGCGGCACGCTCAGCGCGATCGTCCACGGCACCAGCGCGAATTTGATCCATCGAGCGGCGGAAGTCCACCTGAAGGAACATCGGCGGCTGATCCTCGTGCCGCGGGAAACGCCCCTCTCGGTGCTGCAACTGGAGAACATGCACCGGGCTGCTTCGGCTGGTGCGGTGATGCTGCCCGCCGCCCCGGGCTTCTATCACAATGCGAAAACCATCGGCGATCTGATCGACTTCGTGGTCGGCCGGATTCTCGATCAACTACACATCCCCAACAACCTGATCCCACGTTGGGGCGCGAGAAAGGATGCAGAGTGATAGGGGGTCCAGGTTCGGGAGGCGGGGCTCCGCCGAGCCATCCTAGGCGCCCAGAAGTGAGGCTCAGCAGCAGAGTCCCCTTACCGGCGGAAGGGGAGAGTCCCCCGTGAACGGTTACGCAATTTTTGTCAAAGCCCACGGAGCACCGTCGCGTGGGACCGCGGACACTGGAACATCACACGCATGATTCGAAAAATACTCGGTTTAATCCGTTTCTCCCATACGGTGTTCGCGCTGCCCTTTGCCCTGTTGGCGGCGGCGATGGCCGTGCACGAGAACCTTCAGTCGGCGCCGCCGCGATCGTTACGCTGGCAGGACGTCCTGGGGATTGTCCTCTGTATGGTGCTCGCCCGCGCTGCGGCCATGGGCTTCAATCGAGTGGTCGACGTGGAGTTCGATCGCGACAACCCGCGAACGGCGGGCCGGCATTTGCCCAGTGGCGAGCTGCCGGTGATCGTGGCGAAGTTGCTGGTTTTCGTATGCACATTCGGCTTCATGTTCTCCACCTTGCTCTTCGTCCCTTACAGCCGAATCCCCGTTTATACGTCGCTGCCGGTGTTGTTGTTTCTGTTCGCTTACAGCTTTGCCAAACGGTTCACCGCTTTGTCGCACTTCTGGCTGGGCGCGGCGTTGATGCTCGCCCCTTTGGGTGCTTGGTTCGCGCTGCGGCCGGAGTTCGAGTGGGCCCCGTTCATTCTTGGCTTCGCGGTCATGCTCTGGGTCGCCGGCTTCGACATTATCTACGCCTGCCAGGATGCCGAGTTCGACCGCATATTGGGACTCCACAGCGTGCCCGCCTCCCTGGGCGTCACTGGGGCGCTCCATGTGGCGGCCGCGTGCCACGGAGGCATGATCCTGCTGCTGCTGATCCTTCCCAATGTCTTTCCCGCCTTCGGCTGGATCTATATCACGGGCGTCTTGCTAATCGCCGCCCTGTTGGCTTACGAACACTCGCTGGTGCAGCCCGACGATCTGCAAAACGTGAACCGGGCCTTCTTCCACGTGAACGCCGTGGTGAGCATTGGTTTGATGATCGCCGGCGGACTCGATTTGTTTGTGTGATGGGACGAGGTCAGCATTCCGCTTATGTTTCCCCGCCTGCTTCCGGCCGTGGCCGTCCAACGTTCCCGATCAACATCCCACCGCACTCCGCATGAGCGAATTGGCCGCAACAACACTGCAGAAGATTGAGAAAAAGGTCGCTGCCGCTGAAAGGCTCACGCCCGATGAGGGTCTGTTCCTGTTGCAGCCCGACGTCGATCTGCATTTGGTCGGCCAGTTGGCCGATCGCGTGCGGCAGCGGGTGGCCGGTGATCGTGTGTTCTACAACATTAACGCCCACCTGAATCCCACCAACGCCTGCATCTTCGGCTGCCCGTTGTGTGCCTACAGTTGCGAGGCGTCCGATCCGCGGGCGTTTACCCTTGGCGAGGAGCAGATGCTTCAGGCCGCCCGTGATGCGGCCGAGGCGGGCTGCACCGAGTTGCACATTGTCGGCGGCGTGCATCCCGAGTGGCCATTCGAGCGCTATCACGAGATCATCGCCCGGGTGCATCGGTCGCAACCGCAACTGCACTTGAAGGGTTGGACCGCGGTGGAGATCGCCTGGTTCGCCGAGCAGACACACCAGCCGCCGGCCGACGTGCTGCGGGCCTTAATGGACGCCGGATTGGGCAGCCTGCCCGGCGGCGGGGCCGAGATTTTCGCCGCCGAGGTGCGCAAGAGGATTTGTCCGCGGAAGGCGGAGGCCGAGGTTTGGCTCGACGTGCATCGCGCTGCCCATGCACTAGGGCTGCCGAGCAACGCGACGATGCTCTTTGGACACGTGGAGTCGGCCACTCACCGGATCGATCACCTCTTGCGGCTGCGCGAGTTGCAAGACGAGTCGGCCGACGCTCCGGCTGGCTTCCAGGCGTTTGTTCCGCTGGTGTTTCATCCGGAGAACACGGCCCTGGCCTCCTTGCCGAAGACCTCGGCCGACGACGTTCTTCGCACGGTGGCCGTGAGTCGGCTGATGCTTGATAACTTCACGCACGTGAAGGCCTATTGGGTGTCGCTTGGCATTGGGCTGGCCCAAACCGCGCTCAGCTACGGCGCCAACGATCTGGATGGCACCGTGCGCCAGGAACGCATCCACCATGCCGCCGGGGCCGACTCGCCCGAGGTGCTCTCCGTCGGGCAGCTCCGCCACCTGATCGAGGAAACCGGCCGCCGGCCGGTCGAGCGCGACTCGCTCTATCAAGAGGTCCGGTGTGGGGGGTGATTCCACCCGGCGTCTGCGGTGCCGGTCCTGGTAGTTGCCGGCCGCCACCTTCACGGCTGCGTCGGTCGAGTTCTTCCTCGCTGGTCGGAGATTCAACGCCGACATACAGACTTGGATCCGTCACCGGCGTGAAGTAGCCGAGCACCTTACCAGTGGGGTCCCGCAATTCCGCCGCGCAGTCCAGTCGGCCCAGGTCGCGCAGCAAGGCGGGGGCAACGGTAAAGCTGCGCATCACGGCGGCCTCCGATTGCGCGAGCCCCGTGATAGCTTATCGAGGTTTTGACTCACTCAGCCAGTCTTCCATTTCCAGCCCGGCGACACGCGAGAATTCGCGCCGGTTATTTGTGACGAGCACAAAGCCGTGCCGCACGCAAATGGCGGCGATTTGCAGGTCGTGGGGCCCGATCACATTGCCCGTCGTCTCCAGCGCATTGCGGATCCGCGCGTACTCACGAGCGTCCGCGTCGTCGAAGGGCACGGAATGAAAGGGCGCCAGCGTCCGCTCCACGATTGCGAGTCGCCGCTCGGGCCTTCCGTATTTCCGTGCTCCGTGAAGTAACTCGCCGCGGACGATTGAGCAGGTCACGACATCGGCCGGTTCGAGTGTGGCGAGCCGCTCACGGATCGGGCTGCCCGGCTCCCTGAGATAATGAATCCAGGCGTTCGTATCCAAAAGGAATGGCATCACCAGCGCTCCCGATCCGGCAGTTCACCTTGCGGCGGCCGAGGGAATGCTTCGTCGGCCAGTTGACCGGCGGTTTCCTCGAAATAGCCGACTGGCCAAGCCGAATGACCTTCGCGGGTGGTCCCGTTGTCGGCTTGCGCCAGGACCTCGCGCACGCGCGACTCCAACTCTCTCGCGCGCTCGGGATCGAGCGAACGAAGCTTTTCGTCAAGTTCCTCGGCCAGTCGGTTCATTGTCTCGCCGAACACAGGGAGTGATAGCGCCCAAGACGTGTCGGACTATTATACGCCCCACTCCTGAGGCCGATAAGGGGGCAGGTCCGTCAACGGCCACCGATCCCGCTCACCCAACATCGCCTAAATCCAACGCCTTGCCGTAGCGGACGAAGAGCTGGCGCCGCGGCGTATCGCACGCTCGGTTTGGTCTCCCCTTCACTTCTCCATCACCACCCCAATCGCTGCACGCCGGGGACATCGTCGAAGTGTGGATCGCGGCTGACGATCTCCAATTCGTGCTGCCGGGCCAGCGCGGCGATCCAGACATCGTTCTCGGGAATCGGCCGACCGGCGGCTTTCAATTCATGGCGAATCGCTGCGTAGCGCGTCGCCGTCGCTTCGTCGACATCGAGTAGCACCGATTCCCGCATCAGCCGCTCGAACAACGGCTCCAGCGTCTTGCGCCGGCGCGAGCCAAGCAATCCAAAGCGGTACTCTCCAACCACGATGATTGGCAAGTGATGCCGCGCGGCGCGGCTCAGCAGCGATTCCAGCGCGGCGTCGCCCGCCAGAATGCCCGAGACGGCGTTCGTGTCAAGAATCATTGGTCAAGAATCGCTGGTCGAGGATCACCGCGGGAGGATCATTTCCAGTCCTCCGGATCGATGCGGGAGAACTCCTCATCAATCCGGGTTTGAAGCTCCTCGGCGGCACCCTCGGGCGCCTTGCCGAAGACCGCTCGCCATCCACTCGGGCCCTTCTCGGTCTTGCTCTCCAGCGCTAATTTCTCACCGATCGCTTCAAGCAGAAACGCGCGCACGGTTTGCCCGCGCAGAGCCGCGCGGGCTTTCACCTGACGGTAGACGGAATCGGCGATTTCGATGGTAGTCTTCATACTGGAACCATAAACCCATATTTATGGGTTGTCAAGCTCGCTCAGCCCACGTCGCCCAAATCCAACGCCTTGCCGTAGCGGACGAGCATCTGGCGGCGTAGTCGGGCCAGGAAACTCAGGGCGAGGTCCGGTGCGAGAAGTGAACGACGAAAGTGGGAAGGTCTCTTCAGCACTCCCGGATCAATTTTAGAAGAGGCTTGAGGGGGAAGCAGAACCAGATGCGTCAGGACTTGCGACTGATCCCGACGACGCTGCCATTGACGACCGGTGCCGCGCGGCGCGGCTCAGCAGCGTTTCCAACGCGGCGTCGCCTGCCATCACCGGTCGATTGGTAACCACGTTTCTCCCCAAGGGCCGGCTGAATCACTCGCGGTCAAAAGACCACACATCGAGAACACGCACGATTCGATCTGGCGCGAGGATCTCGAATGTTACTCCCAATGGAGCAACGAGCAGGATTCGGCGGCCGGCCGATCGCGACTCCCCTTGCCGATCTGGTGTGAACCGCAGTTCCGCGTCGATCGCGTTCGCGGCGGCCGCCAATCTTGCACGATCGTGCGCCCTCGACCACAAGACGGCAAGTTCTTTCTCGGCGGCGGGGGCCCAAAGAATCGTGTACATCTCACCCCCGCCGTTCCAGGTCTCGAAGAATTTCTCCCAGTTGCCGTCCGCCGCCTTCACGGCTGCGTCGGTCGAGTTCTTCCTCGCTGGTCGGAGATTCAACGCCGACATACAGACTAGGATCCGTCACCGGCGTGAAGTACCCGAGCACCTTGCCAGTGGGGTCCCGCAATTCCGCCGCGCAGTCCAGTCGGCCCAGGTCGCGCAGCAGGGCGGGGTCTACGGTAATGCTGTTCATCCTAATGACCTCTGACAATGCATAACGGGTGTCAAGACGCTGCAAGCACAATTCATTATATCCGTCATCTCACACAATTGCGACAACCGGTACAAGGCGTGGCAGGAGAAATGCAAAGTCGGTTGCAGCTGGTGTTGAGCCTCCACACGGCATTCCCGCGCACGCGGGAATCCAGGGAGTTGAGGCGGGTCACTGGATTCCCGATGTCTCGGGAATGACGGAAGAAATCGACTTTGCAATCCTCCTGCAAGGCGTGGTGGGTATCACTGGCCCCCCATCAGCCCACGTCGCCCAAATCCAACGCCTTGCCGTAGCGGACGAGCATCTGGCGGCGTAGTCGGGCGTGCTCCGGCAGGGCTAACCCCGGGTCGGCGGTAATCACCTCCATCGCATCCCGCCGGGCTTCGTCCAGTACCTCGCGATCGCGCAGCAGATCGGCGATCCTCAGCGGCGGCATCCCGTGTTGTTGCGTGCCGAACAGGTTGCCCGGCCCGCGGAGGGCGAAGTCTTCCTCGGCCAGGGCGAAGCCGTCGGTGGTCCGCTCGAAGGCTTTCAGGCGTCGCCGCGATTGCTCGGAAAGCGCCGCGCTCGCCTCGTCGTCGCCAGCGCCCGACGTGCCGCTCGATGGTTGGCCCGAGCTTTCGGCTTCTCCCGGCTCGGCCGACGTGTCGGTGAACACGCAGCAGTAGCCCGGGTGGCGACCGCGACCGATCCGCCCACGAAGCTGATGCAGCCCGGCCAGGCCGAACCGCTCGCCGCTTTCGATCGTCAGCAGGGTGGCGTTGGGTACGTCCACGCCCACCTCGATCACCGACGTGCAGACCAGCACCTGCGTCTCGCCGCGGCGGAAGGCGTCCATGGCGGCGTCTTTCTCCGCCGCGGTCATCCGTCCGTGGATCAGGCCCACGCGGAACGCCTCCAGTTCGCCGTTGGTCAGCGATTCATATCGCTCTTGCAGGCTGGCGGCGCCGATCCGCTGGGAATCGTCCACCAGCGGGGTGACTACGAATCCCTGCCGCCCTTCGCGGAGCTTGGTGCGGAAGAACTCCCACCATCGTTCGCGCCGGTCCTCCCCGGCGATGTAGGTCCGCACCTTCTGCCGGCCCGGCGGACAGTCGCGGATGGTCGAAGCATCGAGATCGCCGAACAGCGTCATCGTGACCGACCGCGGGATGGGTGTCGCCGTCATCACCAGGTAGTGCGGATCGGGACCATTATTCTTCGTTGCCTCCGACGGCTCCTCGTTTGCCGCCGACGCGCGCTCCATCGCGTGTGGTGTGCTGTCGCCGTGGCCCTTCAGCGTGGCCCGCTGCCGCACGCCGAACTTGTGTTGCTCGTCGATCACCACCAGGCCGAGCTTGCTGAAGCGGACGTCGTCTTGGATGATCGCCTGGGTGCCGACGACGATATCCACCTCGCCAGCGGCCAGCTGTTCGAGCAGTTCCGCGCGCTGTCGGGCCGGCAAGCCGCCGACCAGTGCCGCCCGCCGCACCTCGCTGGCCCCGAGCAACTGTTCCAGTGTGCGCGCGTGTTGCCGGGCGAGCACCTCCGTGGGCGCCATCATCACGGCCTGATACCCATGGGCCACGGCCAGCAGCATGGCGTAGACGGCCACGATTGTCTTTCCGCTGCCCACGTCGCCCTGAAGCAGCCGGTTCATTGGCCGCGACTGGGCCATGTCGTCGCGAATCTCGCGGATCGCCTGCTCTTGTCCGGCGGTCAGGTCGAAGGGGAACAGCCGACGGATGCGGGCGTCGATCTTCGCCGTGGCTTCCAACTGGGGCGAGCGGCGCAAATCGTGCTGCTGGTGACGCTTGACGGCCAACGCCAACTGCAAGACGAACAGCTCTTGGTAGACGAACCGCCGCCGGGCCGCCTCCAGCGACGCCTGATCGTCGGGGAAATGGATTTGCGGTAGCGCCCGGTCGATGGGCAGTAAATTGTGCGCCTCGCGGAACTCGTCGGGAAAGGCCTCGTCGATCAGCCCGGCGTATTCCTCAACCGCGCCACGGACGATCTTGCGCATCTGCCACTGCGAGAGACCCTCGGTGAGCGGATAGACCGGCAGGATTCGCCCGGTCGGTTCCTGCTCGTCGTCGGCCAGCGGTTGCAGCCGGGGGTGATACATCACCCACATCAGCCCCTCGCGTTTGGGCTTGCCGGAGAGCATCACGCGATGCCCGCGGGCGAGCTGCCTGCGGACATGCGGCATATTGAACCAGAGGGCCCGCAGATGGTCGCCGCCGCGCTCGATCAGGGCGCCCAGGACGGTGCCCCGCCGGGTGGGGCGTTGCTCCACTTCGACCACTTGGCCGCAAACCGTCTGGAGTGTGTCTTCCTCCAAATCGGCGATGTCGCGCTGATCGCTCAGATCCTGGTAGTCGCGGGGGAAGCAGAAGAGCACGTCGGCCGCCGTGCGGATACCCAGCCGGGCGAGCAGCTCACCCCGCGCCGGCCCCACCCCGCGCAGAAACTGCACGGGCGTGGCGAGCGACGGAGCGGGCGGCTGGCTTGGGGTCCGGGCACTGTCCATGCGTCCATTGTAGCCGGTTTGAAGCCCACGGGCACCGCCCGGCGCGAGCCGGTCATGCGGCCGGCGAAGCCCGCGGCGGGTTCCGCCCCTGCCGGGTGGCTGTCTGGCAAGGGGCACGCCCGCCCCCGCAACCCTTTTCGATACAGCCACTTGCGCCGCTCCGGCCCCGGCCGCGCGAAAATCCCCCATTTTTTCCGCCAAAATGTGCCGGTTGCGCCGGTTACAATGGTGGAGGCCTGGTGCGCTCGTTCGGCCACCACCCCGCATCCTGGCATTCGCGAGTGGAACATGGAACGGTCGGCGGGCGGCGACGCCCCGGAAAACACCGAATCCCGAAACACGCAAGACCACCGCGACGAGGTCGTGCGGCTGATCGCGCGGCATCAGCGCGAGATCTACCTCTACGCCCTCGGACGCGTGCATGCCCAGGAAGCCGCCGAGGAAATCCTCCAGGAGACGAACGTCGTGCTCTGCCGCAAGTGCGAAGAGTACCGGCTGGGTACCAACTTCCTTGGCTGGGCCTGCACCGTGGCGGAGTTCGAGACACGAAAATACCTCCAGCGGAAAAAGCGAAACGCGCCCGTGTTTAGCGACATTTTCGAATCCGGGCTGAACATGGAGCTACTGGCCGAGGTGGAGAACGTCGACCACACGCGGGAGTTGCTCCGCGAGTGCATTGCCGCACTGACCAGCGAAGACCAATCCTTGCTGAAGGAGCGATACACGGCCGGGGCCACCACCAAGAGCGTGGCCGCCGCCAGCGGGCGAAGCATCGATTCCATCTATCGGGCGATGCGGCGAATCCACGCCGCGTTGTTCCGCTGCATTCAACGAAAGCGTGCCCAGGAGGGATAGCCGGGCCAATGACCCCAACGGACGAACAACGCCTGACCGAGTTGCTGGCCGCCTTGCCGGACCGCCCGCTAAGCGCGGAGGAATCCGGTTGGCTGGAAGAATTGCTGGCCCGCTCGCCGGAGGCCCGCCGCGTCCATGCCCGGCGGATGGTCGTCCTCGGTCTGCTTCAGTGGGAGCACGGCAACCGGCCAACGCCGACCACTGGCGATTCGCTGCCGCGTTTGGCGGAGGATTCAAGTCCCGGGGCGCCATTATCGCCCGCACCCCAGCCGCCCACCTCCCAGCCAGCCGCGCCTACGCCCGAGATGCCGCAGGCCGACCCCTCGGGGTTCTTTCCCGCGCTTTGGAACAGCCTGCCCTCGGTGCTGGACGGGCGGACGCCGCGCGCCACGTTCTGGATCTTGTTCGTGCTCGTCGGGTCCCTGCTCTTTGGCA
>Ga0180436_10000371_pt1 | contig 47032 bp, 46 predicted proteins | sample SS_ome_2_FD_132434 | JGI IMG/M metagenome (GOLD analysis project Ga0180436, IMG submission 132434) | Hypersaline lake sediment archaeal communities from the Salton Sea, California, USA - SS_3_S_2 metaG | ecosystem: Environmental > Aquatic > Non-marine Saline and Alkaline > Hypersaline >...
GGAGTGCTGGTCGAAGATAGGCTCTTTGCAACCCTCGACTCGACTATCCGCAGGGTCGACCTGCCCAATGGCTCCCCGGTTCTGATGTCCGATACGGTTGGCTTCGTTCGTAACCTGCCGCATCAGCTCGTCGAGGCCTTCCGATCCACACTCGAAGAAGTCAACCTGGCCGACCTGCTCCTGCACATCGTCGATGGGGCGGATCCCAACCCCGATCGCCAGATCGAAGCCGTACATAGTGTCCTTCGCGAGATCGGCGCCGGCGAGATCCCCGAGCAGCTCGTCATCAACAAGACCGACGTCGCAGATCCCGTTGCGATCAATCGACTTCTCGAGCTTCACCCAGGCTCGGTTGCCACCTCGGCCGCTACCGGCAGCGGAGCAGATGCTTTGGCCGGTGCGGTCACCGCCCTGCTGGCCGAGACCAGCGATGAGGTTGACCTCGTCATTCCCTACGATCGTGGCGACCTCGTTACGCTCGTCTACGACATCGGCATGGTGTCTGCTACCGAGCACATCGACTCCGGAACGCGGATCACGGCACAGGTGCCCAGCACCGAATTGCATCGCTTTGCCGACTTCGTGGCCGACGTATAGATCGAGCCCGAGTTCGACCTCTCCGCAGGAGAGGCCGCATGGAAACTCGAAGCGGATTGCACCCTGCCAGAGTTCGGCTTCGCCGAACTCCAACGAAGCCGCCGCAGGCGGCTTCGCTACATCAGATCCAGCACATTCTTCTCGGGCTTCTGCGCTTCGCCGGCGGCCTCGGTCCCACCCCGCGAACGCCGGTGCCGCGCGACCGGCACCAGCACGGCCGAGATATAGACCACCTGGATCGCCAGCGCCAACAGCCCGGCAATGGTGAGCCCCAGCGAAACCGGGATCACCGGTAGGACCGGGATCAAGGCTCCTACCACCCACGCGATCTGGAAAAAGGTCTCGGCATTGGTGAAGGCACGCCCTCTCCCCTCCTCGGGCACGGTCGCCTGCAGCAGGCCGTCAAAGCCGAATTTCGCAGTACCCCAGGCGAAGCCGGCAGCCGCCGCCAGGAATGCGGCGGCCGGGAGGCCGAACACCTGGGCGGCCACAAACGCAGCCCCCGCCTCGATGGCAAGGCCGGTGACCACCATCGGCTCTTCCGATAATCGCCGATTGAGGATCGGGGTCACGAAGGCCGCAATCAGATAGCCCAACCCGGCAGCAGCAAGCAGTGCGGAGAAATCGGCAATGGGCGCGTTCTCATCGCGGAACTCAAATGCCACGAGAAGCAACAGGAATCCGTTGAGAAACCTGACTCCGGCGGTGGCGAAGCGGGCCAGGCGCACGTCGCGTGGAGCGCTGGCTCTCTTTCGCGCCGTCCTCGCTTCTCGGGACCGATCCCGCTCGACGCGCAGCGGAGGAAGGCCCACAGCAGATAGCGCAGACCACACGTACACGAGCAGGGCAAGAATCAGCGTGAAGGAGGGATGGCCAAAGCCCACCCCAAGGAGACCGAAGGGAACAACCACGGCGCTGCCCACCACCCCGATCCGAGCCAACTGGGCGTTGCCGGAAACCAGCTCCGACGGATCGTCGAGAACGATCGGCACCACACTGGAGCGACTTATCCCGTGGAATCGGGACAGTACCAGCAAGATGAAAGCAACCGGGAACAGCAGGATCGTGTTGAGCCAGATGGCAAGCGCAACAGCTGCAACCGCTCGCAGCGCCGAACTCACGACCAGACCGCCTCGATAGGCGCCCGGAAAGCGTGCGAAGAACCCGCCCAGGAATGGGCCGATGAGGCCGAAAGGGGCGAGTGTTATCAGCAGATAGAGCGCAACGTTATCGCGAGCTTCGGCTGACGGAACCGAGAAGAACAGAGTGCTGCCCAAGGCCATCGCAACCAGAGTGTCGCCTGCCATGCCCCCAGCGTGTGATTGCGCAAGACGTCGAAATCCCGGTCCCCGGGAGGTAAACATGACCCCCAATCGGTGCAGCAGAATCTTGGCAATCGTCTGCACCTTTCCTGGCTTCTTCTGCGCGGTGGGTGGTGGCGACGTCACATCTTGAAGTTAGCGCGTCCTCTTGCCGGATCGGCGCTCCTGCGAGAAGTCACCCGCCGGGCTCTCGATCTGCTTTCACAGAAGCTTCACATTGGTGACCGTCGCACCTTCATCCGCGTCTGATCTGATGGGGGCTATCGACTCAGAAAGTAGGGATGATGAAAGGCAGAGTTCTCATAACAAGCATCGTCACCGTAATGGCAATCGGCAGCGCGGCTGCGCTGGCAGACACCACCGTTGCGGACGACCTTCCGGCGCCGGTGCTGCAAACGCAGACCCGGCTGCAGCAGCAGCTTCGCATCCACGAGCCCGGGGAAATGGGTTCTGAAGATGCAGCACAGACCCAGACCAGGACCCGCCAGCAGCTCCAGGTCCAAGACTCCGAGTCGATGGGCGACGGAACGCCGCAGGGCGAGGACGCCCCCAAGGTCCAGGAGCGGACACGGGTCCAGGTCCGGGTCGAAGAGGGAGCGCAGACCCAGAACGGGACAATGACCCAGACCCGCACCCAGGTGCGGACTCAGGAAGAGGACCCAGCCGACTGCGCCGGCGAGTGCGCCGCCCCGGGTGAAGGCAACGGATACGGCGACGGCGAGTGCGATGGCCAGGGCCCCGCAGACAGCCAGGGACCTGAAGATGGCACCGGTCATCAGAACGGAAACGGAGGCGAGTCCACACAGAACGGCCATGGTGGGGGCGGCCAGAACGGCAACGGTGGCAACTAGCCCAGGACCCCGTCCTAGCGAGAAGGGGCCCCTCTTGATGGGTCCCTTCTCGCGTATGTCTCGGCAACCCTCTTAACATCCGCAGATGAGCACCGGCAGAATCCTCATCGTCGACGACGAGAAGTCGATCCGGAACCTGGTCCGTTCCTACCTCGAATCCGAGTCATTCGAGGTCATCGAAGGTCAGACCGGAGCCGACGCAATTGACCTGGCTCGCTCGGCCGTGCCCGATCTGGTCGTGCTCGACGTAGGCATGCCAGTGCTCGACGGGGTCGAGGCGCTGCGTGAGATCCGCTCGTTCTCCGACGTCTATGTCGTGATGCTCACCGCTCGCTCAGAAGAAGTGGACAAGCTGATCGGACTGTCGTTAGGTGCAGACGATTACCTGACCAAGCCCTTCAGCCCTCGCGAGCTCGTCGCCCGGATCAAGGCCGTGCTTCGCCGGCAAAGAGCCTCCAGTTCGCGGGCCGCGGACGATCGCCTCGAATTCCCCGGAATCTCGATCGATACCGGTAGACGCGAGGTCATCGTCGGCGACCGCAGCGTAGAGCTGACGACTCTCGAGTTCGATCTGATCGCAGCTCTCTCCTCGCAGCCGGGCCGCGTCTTCTCGCGGCGTCAACTGATCGAGGCGATTTGGGGTTGGGACTACTTCGGGGACGAGCGAGTCGTAGATGTGCACGTGCGCAAGCTGCGCAAGGCACTCGGCGATGACGCAGGGGAGCCCAGGTTCATCGGCACAGTGCGCGGTGTCGGCTACAAGTTCCTCCCCGAGGCATGATGCTACGCGGGCCCTCGCTCCGGCGCCGTTTGATTCTCTCTTACTTGGTGGTTGTAGCCGCTGTGATCGGAGCGGCCTTCTTTACGGTCCAGATCCTCGTCCCCCAATTCTTCGAGCAAGCGGTTCAGGAGCGACTGGGTCCGGGACCGCAGAACGGGCAAGACCAGGGCGAGGTCGATTCACCCGGGCAAGGGCCGGGACCGAACCGAGACGGTCGGCAAACAACGACAACAGCTCCGGAGACGACGCCCGGCACACAAACCACACAAACTCCGGCAAGCACTACAACAACGACCACGCGGGGATCCGGCCCTACCGGGTCGACGATCGGTCCCGGCGCTAGCACAACTGTGCCCGGAACCGGCAACGGCAGCGGTGGACCGGGAGAGGGCCAGGGACCCGGTGGCGGCGACCGTGGCCGTGCCACGTCGACAACTACTGATGCACTCGGTTCGATTCCCGGTGTGCTCGCTGCGCCGCTGGCGCAGGAGACGGAGCGCAGCCCGGTTCCGGTAGAGATTCAACAGGACTACGACCGGGCATTGAGCAACGCTCTAGTCGTCGCCGCGGTTGTTGGACTCGCCATCGCATTGGGACTTGGCTGGCTGCTCACTCGCCGCCTGCTCCGCACGTTCACCGGGATAAAGGAAGGTGCCAGCAAGCTGGCCGACGGCCACTACGACGTGCGGATACCGGTACCCGCGGAAGTCGAATTGGCCGATCTCGCCGAGTCGGTCAACACCCTCGCCGATTCGCTGCAACGCACGGAGCAAACCAGGGCCAGGCTGGTTTCGGACCTCGCTCATGAGATTCGGAACCCACTCTCCACGATCGAGGGATACATGGAAGGCCTGATCGACGGCGTGTTGCCGGCATCACAGGAAACCTACGCAGCAGTCGCGGCAGAGGCTCACCGGCTGCAACGGCTGACTCGCGACCTATCGACCCTTTCTAAGGCGCAGGAAGGAGCAATCGAGTACGAATACGCCCCTGTGGATCTCGGCGCGGTTGTGAATAGAGTCGCAGGGACGCTGCGACCGCAGTATGAGATCAACAACGTGACTCTCGACGTCACCATCGCCGGGCCAATGCCGGTACGGATGGATGCAGATCGCATTGCGCAGGCACTCACCAACCTGCTGGGTAACGCTCTCGGCCACACACCGGAGCACGGTCGGGTCACAGTTACCGGAGACAGCGATGACCGCTGGTGTGTAGTAACGGTGATCGACACCGGCGACGGAATCCCCGAGTCCGCACTGGATACAATCTTCGAGCGCTTCACCCGCCTGGACGCAACCCGCTCCGGGACGGGGATCGGGCTCAACATCGCCCGTGTTGTGGCTCGCGCCCACGGCGGCGACATCACCGCAGCGTCAGACGGACCCGGCGCAGGGTCGACATTCACCTTCCGTTTGCCCCGCTTGAGAAGCTAGTCGCCGTCGCATACCTCCGGATGCTCCAGCGCTTTGAGAGCGGCTCGCACCCGGTCTGCTGCGGCGTCGAGAGCATCCGGATTAGGAGCCAGGTCGGCGTTATCGGCGTCGAGGTCGTGCGTTCCCTCCATGGGAATCACATGGATGTGCGCATGGGGAACCTCGAGGCCGGCGATCATCAGCCCGATCTTCTTTGGCCTGAAGCCGAGATTCAGCGCCTTACCGATCTTCCGGCTCACTTCCATGAGGTGGCCGGCCAGGTCCGGGTCGAGATCGATCCAGTGATCGACCTCCTGTCGGGGTACAACCAGGGTGTGCCCCGCCGCCATCGGATTGATCGAGAGGAAGGCCACGCAGAGGTCGTCCTTCCATACGAAGCGCCCCGGCAGCTCACCATTGATGATCATCGTGAATACCGAAGCCATGCGGACGACTGTAGCTGGCTGCTGCAAGCAGCTCGAGGATCGAACCTGCCGCAAGGGCAGCCCCATCGAGCTCCCGGCCCGCCCCTACCTAGAGAATGCTGGCCGCCAACTCGGCGAGCGGGCTGCGCACCGACTTCTCCAGAGTGATGTGGCCGAACAACGGCTCTCCCTTGAGCTTCTCGATCAGGGCTGCCAGCCCGCCGAACGGGGAGATATACGGGTTGTCGACCTGGCTGAGATCGCCGCAGAAGACAACCTTCGAGCCACTCGCAATCCGAGTCAGGATCACCTTCAGCGTCGGGTATTCGAGGTTCTGCGCCTCGTCGATGATCACCAACTCGTCCGTGATCGACCGTCCCCGCAGATAGGTGACTGCAGCCATCTCGATGACGTTGCGCTCCATCAACTCGTCGATCGCTCCCTGGGCGGACTGCGGATCACCGCTGAACAAGGCATAGAGATTGTCATGCACCGCAGCCATCCAGGGGGCAAGCTTCTCATCGAGATCACCTGGAAGGAAGCCGACTTCCTGCCGGCCGACCGCCACCAGCGGTCGATACACCGATATGCGACGATAGCGCCCGGCTTCGATTGTCTGTTCCAGCGCCGCCGCCAATGCGAGGAAGGTCTTGCCGGTACCGGCAACGCCCATCATGCTGACCGCGGTGACGTCGGGATCCATGAGCAGGTCGAGTGCAAATGCCTGTCGAACATTCTTGGATTCAATACCAAATGCCTGCCGTGATCCGGGCACACGAACGATGGTGGTACTCCCTACGGTGTCGATCACCCGACCGACGGCCGACTGGGAACCCATGGCCTTGAGGATCACGTACTGGTTGACGAAGAGATCCTTGTTGGGCAGCGACGCCTTCCCCTCTGCGTAGAGCTGATCGATCAGGGCTGCCTCGACATCGATCTCGGCGACTCCCGAATAGGACTCGTCGACGGGTACGGTATCGGCGCGATAGTCCTCGACCTCAACACCGAGCTGCGCACCTTTGATCCGCAGTGATGCATCTTTGGTAACGAGCACCGTTTTGTCCCCGCCATCGACGAGGTTGAGACAGGTGGCCAGAATCCGATGATCAGGCGTCGCCGGATTGAGAACGTTGGGAAGACGGTCCGAGTGGGTGCCGTTGAGCTCGATCCGCAGGGTTCCCCCGCTGTCCAGCTGGGCCGCAGTGCGCAGGCCTCCGGTCTCGGAAGCCCCCAAGCTCTCCAGCGTCCGGATTGCGCGACGTGCGTTGGTTCCTACCTCGTCAACCCGCGTCTTCTGCCGATCGAGCTCCTCCACAACGACGAGCGGAAGGACAACATCGTGTTCATCGAAACGGAGAAGCGAGAGGGGGTCGGCGAGTAGGACACATGTGTCAAGGACGTAGGTTTTTCTCGTCACCCTGGCCTCTTCTATTCCTAGCTGAGTACCCAAGACTCACCGCCTTCGGTCCGAAAAGCAAGGACCTACATGTTTCCTATCGGCAGACCCTCTACGCTTAGTAAGGAGGAGTATCGGGAGGGATAGCAATGCGGATCGCAGTGATCGGTGCGGGCTCCTGGGGCACCGTTGTCGCCGACCTGATCGGGCGAAAGCAACCGGTAACGCTCTGGGCCCGAAGAAGCGACCTGGCCGATGCCATCAATACGGCCCGGACCAACCCGGATTATCTGCCCGATCACCGCCTATCAGACGGGCTCACCGCAACGCCGGATCTGAAGGCGACTCTCACCGGAGCGGAAGCCGTGGTAATGGGGGTCCCGTCACACGGGTACCGATCAGTACTCGAGCTTGGGTCGGACTCGATTGATGCTGACACTCCCATCGTCAGCTTGGCCAAAGGCGTGGAGCGTGCGACTCTCATGCGAATGACCGAGGTGACTGCGGATGTCCTGCCCGGCCACCGCCGCGATCGGATCGGCGTGCTCACCGGACCCAATCTCGCCAAGGAGATCGTCGCCGGTCAGCCTGCGGCAACCGTCATTGCGATGGAGGACGAAGCGGCAGCCCGAGGCCTGCAGGAGGTCTTCATGAGTCCCAGCTTCCGGGTCTACACCAACACCGACGTCATCGGTAGCGAATCGGCTGGAGCTCTCAAGAACGTGATGGCAATCGCCGCGGGCATGGCTCACGGCCTCGGATTTGGCGACAACACAATGGCGACACTGATCACCCGCGCCCTCGCCGAACTGACCCGCTTGGGAATAGCAATGGGCGGTCGACCGTTGACGTTCGCCGGTCTGGCCGGTATGGGTGATTTGATCGCCACCTGCATGAGTTCGCAGAGCCGCAATCACACCGTCGGGTACGGACTGGGTAAGGGCAAAGACCTCGAAGCGATCATCACCGAGATGAACCAGGTAGCCGAAGGAGTCAAGTCGACCCCCGGGGTCCTGGCCCTCGCCGACCGCTACCGGATCGAGATGCCGATAGCGAGACAAGTAGCCCGTGTGCTCTACGAAGGAGCCAGCCCGCTCGAGGCCGTCTCGAACCTGATGGGCCGGGAGGCGAAGCCGGAGATGCACGGAATAGCCTGACCGGCTTCTGGCGTCGCAAAGCGGAATATATTCCGCGCCGCAACGCAAGACCAGAGTTGGGACTGTGTTCAACTGCGCCCACACATATTTAAATCGCTTGAACATACCGGACGCCACGGCTATGTTCATATCAGTTGAACATAAGGAGTCGCCATGTTGTACATGAACAACCCAGAAGCCCTGGTAGCCATAGCGGCAGCCCGCCGCACGGAATTCGGCCAGCGCTCAACATCAGATCCGGAAGGGATGCCCGCCGGCGCCACTGCGCAGGAGTCAGGCCGCCCCCATTCGATCGGCCACCGTTTCCACAGAATTACATCTACCGGATACGCTACGTCCTAAGGCACCACCCGGAGATCTCGTGACTTCAGAATCGATTCCCGATCTACCCGACATTCCGGACGAAGTAGCGATCGATACGGAAGCGCAATTGGAAGCGCTGGGTTCGCCGCTGCGCATGCGCATCTTGAGCGCCGCCCGAAAGCCGCGATCCGTGCGGGAGATCGCCGAGACACTCGACGTTCCCGTCACGCGGCTCTACTACCACGTCAACCTTCTGAACAATGTCGGATTCCTCAACATTGTCCACACCCGCAAGAGTGGTGCGCGAATGCAGAAGATTTATCGTGTCGCCGGTAAGTCGATCGTCGTCGGGCGTGAACTGGCCGAGAACGCACAGGACCCGGCCACGACCGCACGAGCCCTGGCTGCGGTGGTCCTGGAGCCCGCAGTTCTCGAGGCGGAGACGGCCATGCTCGACCGTTTCGGGGGTGAACCGGGCCAACGAATTGACCTGGGTCGATCGCTGGCAGTTCTGTCCCCCGACGAAGCTACCGCTATCTCGAACAAGATCGAGGCTCTTGTGCGAGAGCACCTGGCTGATCACAACGAGTCCGAGCATCCCGACGCGCAGACCTACGCATTCACCTACACGTTCCTGCCCACCGCCCCGATCTAGCCCGCCTTGAGCACCCGAGGTTGGGCAATCGCCGGCAAGGACTAATCCCCGGTCTCCCGGAAGACAGCAGGTCTCGGCTCCACGCAGCCGACAGCAAGCGCCTGCAGTTGTGCGAGCATCGCACTGTCGATTTCCTCGCCCGATCGAGCGCTGCGATTCAGCATCGCCTCGATGAGCCTGATTGCTCTTTGCCGCTCGCGGACCGCAAGTCGGAAGTCAAATGTGTCGGTACCGGGTGCCATATGTAATTCGACAACAGCGAGCGACCAGAAGTTCTAGATCGCTTTTCGCGTTCTCAGAATGGGCTATGCCGGTCTCACAAAGCTGCGACGCGCCGCTGCCACGCGATCCCGCGCATGACACTCAGAGAAATGGTCGTTGACGAGGCCCATTGCCTGCATGAAGGCGTGCATGGTCGTAGGTCCGACGAAGCTGAACCCTCGCTTCTTGAGATCCTGCGCCAGCGCCGTCGACTCCGGTGTTGTAGCGTCCCGAATCGGAGTAGGTCGGTTGGGCTCGTAGGTCCAAATCAGGGCGGCCAGCGACCCGAGTTCGGCAATGACATCGAGCGTTTTCCTGGCGTTGTCGATGGTGGCCTCGATCTTGCCGCGATGTCGGATGATTCCGGTATCGGAAACGAGTCGGTCCACATCGGACTTACCCATGGCGGCGACGCTCTCAATGTCGAAACCGTAGAAAGCCGACCGGAACCCCTCCCTTCGCTCGAGGATGGTCAACCAGCTCAGCCCGGCTTGAAATCCCTCGAGACACAGTTTCTCGAAGAGAAGCCGGTCATCACCTACCGGCATCCCCCACTCTGCATCGTGGTAGCGGCGATAAATGCTCGGACCATCCCCCCAGAAGCAACGCGCCACTCCGTCATCACTTATCACAACATCCATTTCGGGAGCGTACATCGTTACCAATTCGAAAAAACAGTGATAAATCTCGTCCACCTGATTGGGTTGCTCCGTATATTCGGTAGGAGGCGGAGAACATTCCGCCGCGGAGAAGGAGACTTCAATGAGACGACGCTCGATCCTCGTGCTCGCTGCTCTGATGATCGCCTCGCTGATGACCGCTGCGCCCGCAGTCGCAGACGGTCACACCGACGCGCGTCTAACAGTCGTACACGGCATTCCGGATACGCCCGTTGACATCTATGTCAATGGCGCCAAGACACTGGAGAACTTCCAGCCCAACACCGTAACCGACCCAATCCCGCTGCCCTCGGGCTCGTACAACATTGAGATTTATGGCGTCGGGGCCGGCCCCGCAGCTGTTGCTCCTGTCCTCGAGGCGGACCTAGAGCTACCGCCCGGCGGCAACGTCACTGCGGTGGCGCACCTGAGCGACACCGGGACTCTCAAGCTGTCGGCATTCCTGAACGACACCACTGCCACTCAGCCCAACGACGCTCGTCTCGTTGTCCGCCATCTGGCCAACGCGCCGGCGGTTGACATCGTGGCCAACGGGAGTCTCACTCTGTTCTCGAACGTCACCAATCCCAATGAAGGCCAAATCGACGTTGCGGCCGGCACCTACGGCGTCACCATCAACGCCGCCGGCACCAGCACCGTCGCTTTCGACGCCGGTGACGTCACCCTGCTCGAAGGCAAGAGCACGATCGTCTATGCGGTCGGCGACCTGGCCGGCGGCTCTTTCGGCCTGCTCATCCAGAGTATCGACCTCCCGATGGCAGCCGGCAACGGCGTGGCTACGGTCGTTCATGGTGTGCCCGGGTTGACGGTGGACGTCTATCTGAACGGCAATCTCGCCATACCCAGCTTCGCGCCCGAGACAGTGCTCGGTCCGCTCATGCTGCCGGCGACCGACTACGACATCGCCATCTACCCGGCCGGAGCCAATCCGTTGGCTACCAAGCCCGCAATTTCAGCTGAGACCAGCCTTCCGGCTGGGGCTAATGCCTCGATCGTTGCCCACCTCGACGGATCCGGCGTCCCGACTGCCAGCGTGTTTGTCAATGATGTAAGCGAGATCGCAGCCGGCGAAGCTCGTCTGGTGGTTCGCCACACAGCGTTCGCTCCGGCGGTTGACATCATCGCCAACGGCAGCCTGACCCTGTTCCCGAACGTCACCAACCCCAACGAGGGCCAAATCGACGTTGCGGCCGGCACCTACGGCGTCACCATCAACGCCGCCGGCACCAGCACCGTCGCTTTCGACGCCGGTAACGTCACGCTGCCCGAGGGCCAGAGCACCATCGTCTACGCCGTCGGCGACCTCGGCGGTGGAACCTTCACTCTGCTGATCCAGGCGATCCCGAATCTCGGCCCCGACGGCTGGTTTGGGGATGACAACTCCAGCGTGCATGAAGGTGACATCAACAAGATCGCTCTGCTGGGCATCACCAAGGGCACCGGCCCGGACACCTTCAGCCCCGGCGAGTCGATTACCCGTGGTCAGATGGCTGCGTTCCTCAACAGGGCCCTCGGCTTGAACGCGAGCTCGGTCGACTTCTTCACGGACGATGACAGCTCGATCTTCGAGAACGACATCAACGCGATTGCAGCTGCCGGTATCACGAAGGGCACCAGCGCTACTACCTACAGCCCGAACGACCCGGTCACCCGCGGTCAGATGGCAGCATTCCTGGTGCGCTCATTCGACGTGCCTGCAAGCGCAGTGGATGCCTTCACCGACGATGACAGCTCGATCTTCGAGAACGACATCAACGCACTGGCAGCCGCCGGGATCACGGTCGGCACCAGCGCTACTACCTACAGCCCGAACGACCCGGTCACCCGTGCGCAGATGGCCACATTCCTGGTCAGGGCGCTCGGTCTCTAGAACCGAGTAGACAACGAATTGAGGGACGGGCGAATGCCCGTCCCTCAATCGCGTTGCGGCACTCAGGTTGCGTTTTCGCCGAAGCGCAGAAGCGAACCACTCCAGGTGCCGCGGTGCTGGAGGGTCTTCCACCATCCCCGACCGTCTACCTCTACAGAACCCTGACCGTGTCCACGGAACTTCATCGATCCTTCGGCTTCGATACGAAGGTCGGACCCCGCAATGTGCAGACGACCCCGAAAGTTGTCGAACGTATAAGTCGTGGTGGGATCAACGTCCTGAAGTCGGGCACCTGTACCATCGGGCCCCTCTTCGGGGACCGCTCCTACCTTCACCTTGGCATCGCCGGCGTAGTCGAAGATAACCACATCACCGTCGATAGCCATATGAACAACGCCCTTGCCGTCGAGGATCGCCGTGCCCGTCCCCTTGGCCCAGACCCGGCCGTACCCCGCGGCCCGATTGTCTACCTCGTCGGCAGTGGCGGCGACGGCGACCGACATGAAAACGGCGACCAGACTCAGCAGCGCAATGACTCTCCTGCGCACGATGTACTCCTTGTCTCGCGTGAGTCACATCGTCCCGAGCTTGTGTTTGAGGTCTGTTAGGCCATCGCAAGAAGTCCATTCAGCTTTCAAGGGTGCGGCGCTGGGCGGCCCGGCTGTGCTCGAGCACGGTCGTCATCAGATCCTCGATGTACTCACGATCAACACCGAGGGCAGCCCCCTCTTCTACGGCCTCTTCGATGAGTTCGGCCTCTCGCTCGGGTGACCGCATCTCGAGACCCTTAACCGCCTTGATCCTGGCGATGTCGACCGAGCTATGGAGCCGCCGAGCGACCAACTTGATCAGCTCGCGATCGACCCGATCGATCTCGTCGCGCAGCGAGGGGATGCCGAGCTGATCCATCAGCCGGGCGAATTCGTCGAGGTCGAGCTGGCTCCCGTTCCCGGCCCGTGACGAAGACGGATCGAGATGCGAGGCGACGACGAGACCATCGGCGCCGACCGATCGCCCGGCCAGCGCCAGCGGCGCCAGGATGTCGGCGTCGCCGTTGGCCGGGGCGGGATCAATCACGACGGGGAGATGGGACATGCGCTGCACAACGGGAATCGCCGAGATGTCGATGGTGTCCGAGGTGCGTGGGTCGAAACCGCGGCTCCCCCGCTCACACAGGACAACGTCGTTGTTGCCCTCGGCCAGTACGTACTCCGCCGCCATCAACCACTCGTCGATCGTCGCCGACGGTCCCCGATGCAGCAACACCGGCTTCATGGACTTGCCAACGTCGCGCAACAAGGTGAAGTTTTGCATGTTGTCCGGCCCCACCTCCAGCATGTCGGTATGGTCGGCCGCCAGCTGCACGTGACCGGGCTCGATGACTTCCGTCACGGTGGGTAAGCCCGCTTCAAAGCCCGCCTTCTCCAGATGCCGAAGGCCCTCCTGCCCGAGACCTTTGAACGTGTACGGGGAGTTCTCCGCCCGATAAGTACCCGAACGCAGCATCGAGGCCCCAGAATCGGCCAACGAGCGAGCAGTGTTGATGATCTGCTCTTCGCTCTCCACGGCGATCGGGCCGGCGATCACAGGATAAGAGCCATCGCCGAACCTCACGTTGCCGACTGCGATGATGCTCGTCTCGACGTCAGGTCGCCGGTGGCTTTTGAGGATTGGTTTGCTACTCATGATGTCTCCTGTGCCGGGAGACTCCGGGCAAAGAGAAACCCGAAGCCTCTCTCAGCTTCGGGCGGTGGGTTGGTGCTACGGCTCGCTACGAACGCGCTCCCTCTGCCCGGGCTGAGAGCCCGGTAAAGAAGTAGCGGTAGTAGAAGCCGTGGTTGTTCATTGCTGGGCACGTTAACCCCGGGTGGCTCATCCGGCAAGCCAGAATTCCGGAACTACCGATATCCGTTCGGCGTTTGTCAGATGAAGGCGGAGACCCCACAATGACGGAATGGAGAGAGGGGACGGCATGCGCAACGGCGATGGGGACTCAGCCGTTCGCATCCTTTCCAACGATGACCTCCCCTCGGTTTCCGTTCCCTCCCAGGCATCCTCGAGCCGACGCCTCTGGTACATACCGCCGGCCATCGTCGTGGCCGTTGTCGCGCTATTCGGCCTGGCCACCCGCCCGGGCGACCCGGCGCCGACAACCACTACGTCGCCCCCGGCTCGCATCGCCGACGTAGAGGCAGCCCTGATCGATCTGCGGACTCCGGTGACTGCTCCCATCGCCAACGAATGGGCCTCTACATTTGAGTGGAACGGAGAGATCAACGACATCGTTCGCGCCAGCAGCTCGTTTGTCGCCGTCGGCTCAACAGAGTTTGGTGCACAGGTGTGGTTGTCCGGCACCGGGAGCGCCTGGCGGATCATGCAGCGATTAGACCGGCCCGAGGGCAACTCGAGCATCGATCATGCTGCGTACCGGAATAGCTTCACCGTGGCGCTGGGCAGGGTCGATGATGGCGTCGGACTGTGGACCGCCAACGAGGTTTCTGCCTGGAAGTACCACGGGCTCGTCGAGGAGATGGGCGAGAGTTCGATCGTCGACCTCGTTTCCGGCCCCGAGCTAATGGCCGTTGCCTTCACGTCCTTCGGAGCTCCCATCGCGTGGACCTCCGCCAACGGTATCGATTGGACCGCAATCGGAGAGCTCGATGATCTGAGCAGCCTCGCCGTTGCCGGGTTCGCCGCCGATGACGACTACTACTACGCCTTCGGCCAGTACGACTGCGTAGAGGAACCGTGTGCACCCGAGATACTTCGCTCCAGCGACGGCAGGGACTGGGAGCCGGTTGGGGGCAACCTGCTCCCCGCGGGCGTCGGAGGCATCGTCACCGATGTGGTTGCGACCAAGAACGGGCTGCGTGCGGTCGGCTGGAGTCGCTCCGGCGACGACCTGGCCACCCATGTTTGGGAGTCTCGCAACGGAGAAGCCTGGGCTGAACTCCCCGGCGCCGCCGCGCAGATTCGAAGTACCGAGACGTCGCTGGAGTTGGTCGCTACGGGCCTCGAGCCCAGTCCCTGGGCTCAACTCATCGTGGCCGGCAGCGTCATCGATGTTGCCATCGGCTCCATCATCGAGACCGATACGGGACAGCTGATGGTCGACACCATCACCGCGACCTCAATCGTGATCTCGGGCACCAGCGGGCGCGATGACGGCATCGCGATTGGCGAGACATTGCAGCTGCAGGCTCGACCCGATCCACGGCAGATCTCCGCCGAGGGCCCACGTATGGTCATCACCGGCTACTTGCAGGGGGCCTTCGGAACAGTGGAGACTGCCTGGCTGTCGGTCGATGGTGGAACCACCTGGGCCGCCCAGCCGTTCCCCCAGATCTACGGTGATATCAACGCGATCACCGCCGGCGCCAGCGTCGTCGTTCATGGGGAAGTAGGTGGCGCTCCGGCCGTCATGCACAATGCGTGGGATACGGAGGCAGCCGGTTTGCTCGCCGAGGGGCTCGTCGGCAGCTACGTCGATGCACTGGCCAACCAGGACGCGGCGAGCCTCCTCGCAGTCATCCCCCGCTGGGACGACGGATCGGCTCCGCCGCAGCTGTCCGTTCCCACTCTGGGCGACTTCGAGCCGGACTGGTGGGACCAACCCACCGGTGACATCATTGCGTCTCGGGTGGAGGACACGCTGGATTACCTGGCCGCCACCGGGTCGGATATCCGGCTGCAGGACTGTGTATCGGTGGTGTCGCTCGGCACTCTCGACCGGGTCGCCGTCCGGTGCGGCTACACCGCCGATTCGAGCATGCTGACCATGTTCGGGCTCGAGGATCAGGCTGGGAGGCTCAACGCAGTTGTGCGCAACGGTCGTTTGGCCGAGCTCCATCTCGATGCTGCACCGTCCACGGCGCTGTGGCAGGTGCTTTCCAACTACACGGATGTGAATGCCCATCACGACGCCGCGCTTGCGGTCATCCACCTCGCCGCCGCCGAAGAATCGCTGAGCCAGGTGCTCCATCCGGGTTCGACGCGGATCGTCGACACCGTGCTTGGAACAATGGAGTGGACCTGGCTCGAGCCTGTCGAACTGGGCGACTCCGACTACATCAGTTCAGTGACCTGGAGCGACCTTGGGTTTATCGCGGTCGGCTACAGCGAGGGCAGCCTCAACCCGCAGGCCCGCGTCTGGCAGTCTTCGGACGGCCGGAACTGGGCTGAGCTACCTGCGCCGAACGAAGCCGAGAGCGTTTGGGAGCTGCAGCCGTTTGCGGGTGGCGTGCTGGGCCACGCCTGGTTCGAAGGGTCGCCGCGCCTGGTCCATTTCGACGGCACAGCCTGGTATGAACTCGCCATCGAACCTCCCGACCCTGCGCTGAATCAGGACTTCAGCCGGATTGCCGTCTCGGGTGATCGGGCGCTGGTAATGACCACGTGGTGGGGACCCGATCGCCAGATCGTTCACACCGCGACGATGCTGAGCGCAGATCTAGAGGCTGAGCCTCTAGATGTGGCTCTACCGGAGGAATTGCGGACCTTCGACGACCACATCATCAATGTAGCCGGGTCGGACACCGGGTTTCTCGTGGCAGTCGGCGGCTACTACGGGGCCCAAGACGACGTTTCCGTTTGGACAACAACCGATGGGAACGATTGGCGATTGCTGACACAGACATCGAGCCTCGACGACGCTCAATACATCTGGAACCTACAGGAGCATCGCTTGCAGTACTTCGTGGTCGGAGACACCCTCGAGATGCGCTGCTCCCCTCGAGGCGATGAGGGCGATTGCACAAACATCGTCGGGCTGTGGAGCTCAGCCGATGGGGTCTCATGGGAACGGGTACGCACCGAGACAGGCGAGCCGCTGGCGACGCGTGCGTTTGGATCGGGTCCGCTAGGTCTGGTCGCATTCGGCCAGGAGCTGATGGATACGGCCTATCCCAGGTCGGTGTTCATGTCGCAAGGCGGGGAAGCCTGGACCACCGCAGGAGGTTTGACCCTGCTCGACACCAGCGCCGAGTGGTGGTGGACGAGCATTCCGGCGGTTGGCGAGGACACGGTCATCGCCGCCGGCAGTGCTTACCGCGGTACGGCCGGCATCGACACGGCCGAACCGTTCCTGATCATCGGCCGGCTCATCGACAGATAGGCTCAGCGCGGATCGCGGACCGAAACTGAGACAACCGGGGAATCCGCCTTGCCCGCGTTCAAGACTGCAACGAGCAGATCCTGCAGCTCCTGTCCCGATAGGACCGGGCTCGGCAACAGCTCATCGCTGAGCTTGACCCGGATACGAGCGTGGTATTCCTTCGTTGGCGCCATGTCAGCTCCTCTCGCCGGATGATCTCAAGTTAGCGGCGCGGACGCGGCGGGCGGGTATACGATGCGGTTACGTGAGCGGATTCATCATCGAAGCTGTTGGCTATCTCGGGTCGGCCCTGGTCATCCTGTCGCTGCTGCAGAAGTCCATCCTGCGCCTGCGCATGATTGGGTTCGTTGCGTCGTCGACCTTCCTCATCTACAGCGTCGCCATCTCCGCATATCCGATCGCAGTGGTGAACGTGGTTGCGGCGTCGATCCACCTGTACTACTTGCGCAAGTTGCTGCGCCGGAAGAGTGAGGTGTTCACCATCCTCCAGATGCGCCCGGAATCGCGGTATTTGGCCTACTTCCTGGACTTCTACAAGGACGACATCGCGACTCGCTATCAACCGGATTTCGTTTACGAGCCGGCGGAGGACACGCTGGCAGTCTTCTTGTTGCGCGACATGGTTCCGGCGGGGCTCCTGGTGGGCCGGGCCCACGGCGACGCTTCATTCGAAATCTTGCTCGACTACGTGATCCCCCAATACCGCGACTTCAAACTTGCGGGTTGGCTCTACTCGGATGAGTCGGGGGTATTCGAGATGACCAACTGTCGATGTGCCTGGACCCGGGTGACCACACCCGACCAGGAGGAGTACTTCAGCAAAGTGGGTTTCAAGCCCGATCGGACCCCCGCAGTGCCGGAGCGCTATGCGTTCAAGCTTTGAGCAGGGACCTATGGTCCCTATTCGCAGCCGTCCCCAGTGCGGATCATGGTGATAGCCGAGGAGAGTCGCCCAATGATGCGTCGAGGATTCATCCTGGTCATGGTGCTCGCCTTGGCCGGCTGCAACAGCGGGGATGACGGTGGCGCTGCCGGTGACCGGCCAAGCAGTGGGGCCATCGGAGACAACGAGAACAATCGGTACGAGCTGGAGGCGATCGGGATGATCACCTTCGCCCACACCGGCGGCCTCATCTGTCGCGTCGAAGACGGTGTCCTGGCGATGGACTTCAGCATCGACGCCGGCGACGGCGACTACGAGTACACCGCGGAATTCCCCGGCTTCGACCCGGACGGTTCTGGCTTCGACGGCGAGTTGATGCTCACCTACAAGGGCGATATCAACTCCACAGGTGCTCTCACAGTGTCTTTCGGATGGGGACCGGCGCCCGATGACTTCCCCGGCGTGGTGCGGGCGGCCGGTACCTTCGCCGGTCCGTTGCGTGGCGATGCCGGTGCTGCCGAGATCGCCGGTTCCTACGCTTGCTTCCTCATGGACTCCGAGGTCGGCAACTAGGCGACCCAAACCGCCACGACCAGGACAATCGTTGCCACGATCGGCAACAGCACCTCGAAGGTGTCCCGCACTGCACCGGTTCGCCTCCGCTCCGCTGCGCCACCGAGCTCGCGCCACAGAATCAGCAGCAACCCGACCGCCACCAGCAGGGTTCCGACGATCAGCACGACATCTCTCATGCCAACACCAGTACATCGGCTGCGATAGCAATGAAGATGAGGCTCAGGTAGACGTTCGAATAGGTGAAGTACTTCATTGCAGCTTCGGGGTGGTCACGCAAGGCCCAGGTGCCGATGAAGAACCCGACACCGGCCGCGACGGCAACCAGGAGGTAAACCCAACCGACCGGTCCCGTGGCATACAGCAGCAGGGTCATGCCGATCAGCGCGACCGTGTAAGCCACCATGTGCTCCATCGCTCTTCGCTCCCCGACTACAACGGGGAGCATGGGAACTCCGGCGCGGTCGTAGTCCTTGCGATAACGAACCGCCAGCGCCCAGAAGTGGGGCGGGGTCCAGAAGAAAACTATGGCGAACATGATCCATGCAGGCAGCCCCACCGAGTTGGTAACCGCGGCCCAGCCGACCAGCGCCGGAACGGCTCCGGCCGCCCCACCGATGACGATGTTCTGCGTCGTGCTGCGTTTCAGCAGCAATGAGTAGATGAACACATAGGCGAGCAACCCGATGGTGCTGAGCACTGCAGCCAGCAGGTTCGTGGTCGCCCAGAGCCAGAAGAAGCCGGCTGCGCCCAGGGCCGATCCGAAAGCGATCACGGCTCTGGGGGAAACCCGATCGGTCGGCAGCGGCCTGCCACGGGTGCGGCTCATCATCGCGTCGATGTCGGCATCGATGGCCTGGTTGATGGCATTGGCTCCCGCCGACGACAGGGTGCCTCCGAGCAGCGTGGCGAACACCAGCCACCACCCCGGCCAGCCTCCCGCCGCGGCAACCATCGCAGGCAAGGTGGTGATGAGCAAGAGCTCAATGATGCGCAGCTTCATCAGCTCGACGTATGTCTTGACCAGCGATGTGTCGGTGCGCGGGTTGGTTATCCGGACTGCGGAACTCGTCATAAGGATTCTGCCACGGTGGCCCCTCGGGGCACGGCGGCGTCCCGTTCGCTGAGGAGGTGCAATGAAACCAGGACCACCATGATCCACAGCACATCGGCCACAAACAGGTGGAGTAGTTGGATCTCCAGCGGCACGTTGAGGGCTATGTTGAGCAGACCGATGATGAACTGAGCCCAGATGATGCCCTGGACACCCAGGGCAAGGGACCGAACCCGCTTGCCGGCGTCACCGACCAGAAACCTGATCAGCATGTAGACGGCGAGACCGCCGATGATGGCCACGAATGGGTGGATGGTGCGGATCTGTCGCAGCACGGCTTCGGTGACCTGGACCTCGTCAGTCGCGGCAGGTCGTAGGGCGTCCGATTTGATGAGCGTGTCGGCCAGCGCATTGAGGGCTCCCGTCGCCCCGATGACAAGCACGATGCCGAGACAGGCGGCGATGACCCTGTCGAGCGTCTTCGACAGATCCACCCGGAAGCCTCTACCACCGTCGGCGAAGAACGCCACAAGCGTCATCGCACCGACCAGTAGGAATGTGTTAGCCAGGTGGATGGGAACCACGATGAGGCGGGCAATCGAGGCGTCATACTCGACCCATCCGAAAACCACGAGCGAGGCCCCAAGCAGCGATTCGACAATGAGAATCACACCCGCAGCAAATACGGCGCGCCGCAGGCGATGGGTCTTGTCGTACTTGCGCCGGATCAGTTGGAACAAGGTGACCAGGACGATGCCGAGCAATGCGGTCATCAGCCGGTGGCTGATCTCAATTGCGGTGTGATGGGTCCCGATCTCCGGGATGATCTGACCTCCGCAAATGGGCCATGACTCGCCGCAGCCGGCCCCGGAGTCGGTGGCGCGTACCAGTGCTCCGCCGATCACTACTGCGACGGTGAGCCAGAGCGTGGTCCAGGCAAGGATGGATATCCGGCTGTCTCTTGACGAATCGGGAGCGGCCATGCCCTGATCGTAACTGAATCGGGCCGATCCGCAGGCGGCCCTCGGGGACAGATCTGCCCTTCTCAACACTCCAGCCGACTGGCAGGATTGAGCTATGTACGCAGAGCCCATCCGGGGTGACGCGCTGGGCGCGGCGCTGCTTGCCCAGCTCGAGCAAGGTGGGGATGCCGGCAGGCACATCATCGAGCGTGACGACGGTTGTGTGAGCTCGGACTCCGCCGAGTTGTACTTCCTGGATCCCGCCGACTCGCTGTTCACCATCGAAGCGTCGGCACCACGCAGGGCTCGAGGCCGTGTGCTCGATATCGGGGCGGGCGCCGGGCGATTTTCCATCGAGATGCAGAACCGCGGGCATGATGTAGTTGCACTGGATGTCGATGCCGGATGCCTCGAAGTCTGCCGCCGACTAGGCGTGCGCACCACCTTCCTGGGAACCGTCTTCGACCTCGCGGCAACCGAGCCAAAGCCCTTCGACACATTCCTGCTGATGGGACACAACATCGGGCTGCTCGGCGGACCGCAACATGCTCCGCGACTGCTCGGGGCACTTCGGAGCATGGCCAATCCCGGAGCACGCGTGATCGGATCCGGGCGCGAGCCGTTGGCAACAGAAGACCCCCTTAATCTGGCCTACCACCAGATGAACCGCGACCGGGGCCGGCCACCCGGGCAGTTGACGCTGCGGGTGCGCTGGGGGAATCTCGCCAGCGAGTGGTTCGACTACTGGTTCATCTCCACCGATGAGCTTGGGGAGATTGCGGCTACCTCCGGATGGAACCTCGTGGACGTGGCTACCGAGGAAGGCGCCCACTACCTCGTGGAATTAGCATTGGACGATGCCGACTAGCCGCTGTTCGCGGCGGCAGCTCGTTCCACAGCTTCGAACAGCTCCTGCGGCCGATAGGGCTTGGCCAGGTAGCCGTCCATGCCGGCGTCGATGCAGCGCTGCCGATCGTCGTATGCGGTTATCGCAACGATGGGGACGCGGCGACCGTTGGCACCCTCCTCCGCACGGATAGCTGCGGTGGCCTCGATCCCGTCCATCACCGGCATCTGCAGATCCATCAACACGACGTCGAATGGCTCGAGACGGATCGCTTCCACGGCCAGGCGTCCGTTCTCGACAGCCGTCACATCGTGATCGCGATTCTCCAGCATGCGTGTGGTGAGCTTGAGATTCGTGGGACTGTCATCGGCCACGAGAATCCTGAGGCTGGTCCGGCCTTCGCGCAGCCAGTGGCTGGTGACCAGAGTCGTCTCGCCGCGCCGGGCGAGTTCGATGACCGCTTTCACCGTGTCGCCGACATCGCTCGGCTCGTAGGGTGCCGCCAGGTAGCCGGCGACCCCGAGCTCACGACACAGGTTGGCGTCGCCGCGCCGACCGGACGGAACGGTGATCACGACCGGGATGCGCTCGACGAAAGCGGAACGGAAGCGCTCGTAGAAGTGGAAGGGATCATCGCCCATTGCCAACACAACAGCCCGGATCGGGCTACCGCGCTCTGCGGCCCGTTGCATTGCGCTGAACGCAGGTTCGAGATGAGCAACGGCAATGGGAGACATACTGTTTTCACCCAACGTGGTGACCAATCGGCGCCGCTCGTCCTCGGCGTCCGAGATGACCAGCACCGGCAACTCCTCCGACGCGGCCCGGAATGCATCGATGATGTTCTGGGTCTCATCCGGGGCCTCACCGACCTGGAGTGAAGCGGTGCAGTGGAAAGTGCTGCCGATCCCGGTATGGCTCTCCAACCAGATACGACCGTTCATCCTGCCGGCGAGCCGGGCTGCGATCGGAAGGCCGAGCCCGATTCCGCCGAAGTTCCGAGACGTGGCGGCGTTACCCTGCGCAAACCAGTCGAAGATCCGCTCCCGGGCCTCCTCCGGTATCCCGATACCGGTATCGGCAACCTGAATGTGCAGATCGAGCCCACCCGAGATGTTGGGCTCACCGGAAACACTGACCCGGACGGCACCGACGTTCGTGAACTTGACGGCATTCTCGACGAGATTGCCCACCATTTGGCGGAAGCGCCCTGGATCGCCGATCAGCCAATCAGGCAGGCCCGGTTGAAATTCGTGGGTCAGATCTAGACCCTTCTGGGCGGCCAGTGGTGCCAGTAACTTGACGAGGTGATCGATCGTGCGCCGCAGCAGGAACGGGGTGTTCTCGAGAGCAAAGTCGCCCTCCTCGAGTCGCGACACGTCGTAGAGATCGTTGACCAGGGTAAGCAGAGACTCCGCCGATTGCTGCACCGAGACGAGGGCACCACGTTGTTCGAGGGTCAGGCTCGAGTCGAGGATCGAGGCGGTGCGGGTGACGATCTCGTCTACCTTCGTACGGATCTCCTGGCTGGTGTTGACGAGGAAACGGGAGCGGGCATCAGCGGCGCGGTGGGCCGGGACGTCACGACTGTCGTTGCGCAGGTCTATGGCTTCATCCATCGCCGCCACCCCCTTCGATCATTGTGGACACGTCGAATGACTACACGCTTCCATCGGCTGCCAGGGGTGCCGACTTAATCGACAGTTGCGGGTCGGACAAGCTCTCCTCACAACGATTCTTGCGTAACTGGCGGCAATATATTGCCGCCAGTTACGCCGGAACGGAGGGGGGGTCAGCAGATGCGGGGAAGCTGCTCCCCGACCTGAGTGTCGACAACGCGGGTAGCGCCGATGGCAGTCTTGGCGACGACCAGACCGGGATGGTTGGCGACGATCTCACCGATTCGGACCGCCTTCTCCCCCAGCTCGTTACTGCGCATGATGTCGAGCGCCCGCTCTGCCTGACCATCAGGTACGACCACAACGACCTTCCCTTCGTTGGCTACGTAGAACGGGTCCATCCCCAGCAGCTCGCACGCTGAAGCAACTGCCCGAGCAACGGGCAGGCTGAGCTCGTCGACAACCACGCCGACTCCGGCGGCTGCGGCGAATTCGTTGAGCGTCGCGGCCAGGCCGCCCCGGGTTGGGTCGCGCATCGCCCGCACGTCCAGACCGCCGTCGAGCAGCGCGGCCACTAGATGGTTGAGCGCAGCCGTGTCGGAGCGAATGGTCGACTCGAACTCGAGCCCTTCGCGGACGCTCATGATGGCCATGCCGTGGTCGCCGATGGTCCCGTTTACCAACACCGCATCGCCCGGCCGCACATTGCGGGGATGGATGTCGACCCCGTCCCGCAGCACACCGATGCCGGTTGTGTTGATGTAAACACCGTCACCGTGGCCTTTGTCGACGACTTTGGTATCGCCGGTGACGAGCTGCACCCCGGCGATCTCGGCAGCCTTTGCCATCGCCTGAACCAGCCATGCCAGTTCGTCGATGGGCATCCCCTCTTCGAGAATCATGGCGACGCTGATGAACTTCGGGGCGGCACCCGCCATGGCCACGTCATTGACCGTACCGTTGATGGCCAGTTCCCCAATGTTCCCACCGGGGAAGATGCGCGGCCGAACCACAAAGCTGTCGGTAGACATGGCGATCTTGCCGGGGGGAAGGCTCAGAACCGATGCATCGCCGAGCCCGTCGAGATGCTCGTTGCTGAAAGCTGGCAGAAAGAGGTGTTCGATCAGTTCGGCTGACAGCTTTCCGCCGCCGCCGTGACCCATCACGATGTTGGGCTGGTCACGTAGTGGAATCGGGCACACCCACCCGTCGATAGTTGCTCCGCCGTCGGTCATGTTTTCACCCCTTCGATCTCAATGAAGCGACCGTAGGTGTAATAGGCGGCGCAGGCGCCCTCGCTGGAGACCATGGTTGCCCCCAGCGGCTTGCGCGGTGTGCATTCCTTGCCGAAAGCCTCACACTCGTTCGGTTTGATGAGGCCCTGCAGCACCTCTCCGGAACGGCAGATCTCGGGTTCCTGGGTCTGAATATCCCCAACATCGAAGCGAACTGCGGCATCGAAGTCCGCGTATCGGTCGGACAGCTCCCAGCCGCTCCCTGGGATCATGCCGATGCCGCGCCAGTTGCGGTCGGTGGTCTTGAACACGTCGTCGATCAGCTGCTGCGCAGCTTTGTTGCCGTCGAAGTTGACCGCCCGGGTGTAAGCATTCTCTGCCTCGGCGCGCCCTTCTTCGAGCTGGGCAACGGTCTTGCGGATGCCTTCGAGCACGTCGAGCGGCTCAAAGCCGGTGACGACGATCGGCACCTGATACTCCTCGACTATCGGCACGTACTCGGAGAAGCCCATCACCGAGCACACGTGCCCGGCGGCGAGAAAGGCTTGGACCCGGTTGACCGGCGAGTTGAGCACGGCCCGTATGGCCGGCGGCACCAGAACGTGCGACACCAGCATCGAGAAGTTCTTCAGCCTCATCTGCTTCGCCTGGTAAACCGACATCGCGTTGGCGGGGGCGGTGGTCTCGAAGCCGATGCCGAAGAAGACAACCTGCTTGTCCGGGTTCTCCCTAGCGATCTTGACCGCATCGAGGGGTGAGTAGACCACCCGCACATCACCGCCCTCCCCCTTCACCTGGAAGAGATCCTGGGTACTGCCGGGCACCCGCAGCATGTCGCCGAAGGAACAAAAGATGACGTCATCACGGGCGGCAATGGCCAACGCCTTGTCGATCGTGTCCAGGGGGGTGACGCACACCGGACAGCCGGGACCGTGCACGAGTTCGATGTTGTCGGTCAGCAGCTTGTCGATGCCGTTGCGGATGATCGAGTGGGTTTGACCGCCGCAGACCTCCATGAGCACCCACTTCTGGGTAGCGATGCGGTCAATCTCGTCGAACAGCTTCCGGGCCAGTTCCGGATCGCGGTATTCGTCGAGGTACTTCACGCGCTCTCCTCGCCGGTGGCGATTGCCTCCTCTTCGGCGAGGGCCACGGTGGCGTCGAGTTCGGCCTCGAGGACACCCATCTCCTTCATGAGCGCAAGGGTCTCGTGAGCGGATTCCTCATCGACCTTGGTGATTCCGAATCCAACGTGGACGATGGTGTAGTCGCCGACCTCGGCTTCGGGAACGAAGGAAAGACAGATCTCCTTGACGATGCCGTCGAAGTCGACCTTACCCATGCGGGCTCCATCCAGGTCGTAGACCTCGACGACCCTGCCCGGGATTCCGAGACACATATGCGTTTACCTCCGTCCTGCCAGGGCGATCTGTCCGAGGGCAAGCCCGCCATCGTTGGGCGGAACCAACCGATGGGTCAGCACGGTGAAACCGACCTCTTCCAAACCCCGCTTCGCCGCTTCGAGCAGAATGACATTCTGGAAGACACCACCACTCAAGGCGACCGTGTCGATATGGTACCGCCGCCTCAGGTGCTCGGCTGCGGCGACCATCACCGCAGCAAGCGCTGCATGGAACCGTCCGCTGATCACCGATGCCGGGACACCGGCCACGGCATCGCCGGCTGCTGCCGCAACGACAGCTCCGGGGTCGATGATCAGGGACTCATCGTCGCTGATCAGATCGAATCGGTATTGGCCGGCAGCGTCGGCGGTGCCGAGAGCCTCCAACTCGATCGCCGCCTGGCCTTCGTACGATATCTCCTGGCATACGCCGGCAATCGACGCCATCGCATCGAAGAGCCGTCCCAGGCTCGTCGTCTCGACCGAGTTGAGCCCGGTCTCGAGTTGCTGACGGACGATGCGCCGCTCTTCATCGCTGCTGTGAGCCACGGGGGGAAGACGCTGGTCCCAGCCGATCCCAGCCTGCCACAGGTGGGACAGCGCCATACGGTAGGGGCGCTTCACGGCGGCGTCGCCGCCGACCAATTGTGCGGTGCCCAGATGACCGATTCGGCTCAGGCCATCGAGGTCGCCGACGAGGATCTCGCCGCCCCAGATCGTGCCGTCGGTGCCGTAGCCGGTGCCATCAAAACTGAACCCGATCACCCGTTCGGTGTAACCGTTTTCGGCCATCACCGAGCCGATGTGGGCGTGATGGTGCTGGACGAGCACGAGCCGGTCGGCATAATGCTCCTGCGCCCACCGCGTCGACAGGTACCGCGGGTGCATGTCGGCAATCACCAGCTCCGGTTCGATGCGGAAGAGCCCGGTCATGTGTTCGACCGCAGCCGTGAACGCGTCGAGCGTTTCGATGTTCTCCATGTCGCCGATGTGCTGGCTCATGAACGCGTTGGTGCCGTCGGCAAGGCAGAACGTTGCCTTCAGCTCGCCCCCGACGGCAAGAGTCGGCGGCACCGGACGGGCTAGCCGTACCGGGAACGGGGCGAAGCCGCGGCTGCGCCGGACCGGCAGCTCCTCCCCAGCGGCAATCCGCACCACCGAGTCGTCACAGTGCACGTGGATGGATCGGTCGTGCAGTAACAACGTATCGGCGAGGTCAAGCAGCTTGTCCCTAGCCTCCTGGTTGCCTTTGACGATGGGCTCGGAGGCGAAATTCGCCGAGGTCATCACCCAAATGTCACCAGGCTGCAGCAGTAGGTGGTGCAAGGGGGTGTAGGGCAGCATTACGCCGATCCGGCTATTGCCCGGGGCGATGCCATCGACGAGATCGCTGCCGGCGGACTCTGCGACCAGGACGATCGGTCGCGGCGGCGATTTGAGCAGGTCACGCTCGGCACTGGCAACATTGGCAATCGTCTCGACCGTTGCCATGTCGGCCGCCATCACCGCAAACGGCTTGTCGGTACGGTGCTTGCGAGCTCGCAATACGGCGACGGCTGTGCCGTTGCGGGCATCACAGGCAAGGTGGAAGCCGCCGATTCCTTTGATGGCAACGATCTCTCCGGCCGCAATCAGGTCCCGGGTGGTGGCGACGACGTCGTCGGTAGGTAGGACGCCGTCTCGCTCCAGCCAAATGCGAGGCCCACAGTCGGGGCAGGCGTTGGGTTGGGCGTGGAACCGACGGTCGGCGGGGTCATCGTACTCGCCCTGGCATTGCTCGCACATGACGAAAGAAGCCATGGTGGTGAAGGGCCGGTCATAGGGCGTCGACTTGGTGATGGTGAACCGGGGACCGCAGTTGGTGCAGTTGATGAACGGGTAGCGGTAGCGGCGGTCGCCGGGGTCCTCCATCTCGGCAAGGCAGTCGTCGCAAACCTCGAGATCCGGCGAGACGAGTGTGGTGGCGGTGCTGTCGCTGCGGCTTTCGACAATCACGAACTTGGTCTCGCCCCGCGGGCTCATCTCACGGCGGGTCACAGAGTCGATGTGAGCCAGCGGCGGCGGATCGGCCTGGAGGCGCAACACGAACTCATCGATGACCGGCAATAGGCCCTCCAGCTCGATGAACACGCCGGCGCTGTCGTTGCCGACACAGCCGACCAGGCCAAGGGTCGTAGCAAGCTGATATACGGTGGGCCGGAAGCCAACGCCTTGCACCACTCCGGTCACCCGGAGCCGCTGCCGGGTGACGGGTGCGGTCTCGTCGCTCATTGACTGCTCACGCTAACGCCGCCCCGCCTCAAGGCGAAGGGCCAAGCGACCCGAGACTTTCCGACTATCGGGCCGACGAGCAAGTCAGCCGACGTACTCTCGCCATGTGTGCTGCGGCTCGTAGCCGAGAACCGAGCGGGCCTTGTCGATCGACAGCAGCGTGTCGCGACCAGACACGGGGCGGAGCGGTACGTTGGGGAAGACCTCGGCCATGAGGTCGGCACTATGCCTGGTCATGCAGTTGTCGGCGGCGGCGACCAAGAACGCCTCGTGACCGCCGATATCAGCCGACAACGACAGCCGCACGGCTTGGGCGACATCGCGGGCGTCTACATAGCCCCACAGATTCCACTTCCGGATAGTGGCATCGTCCCAGAATCCGGGGAATCGCTCGTAGTCGAGCTCCTCCATGATGTTGGAGATCCGCAGCGACACGAATGGGATACCGGACCAACGGTTGAACTGCCCGGCCAATTCCTCACCGGCCAGCTTGGACAGTGCATAGCGGGACTCGGGCAGCCGCGGGTGATCTTCGTCAATCGGGGCGTAGCGGGGCTCCTCTCTTTCAAAGGGAATCCCGATCAACGTCTCCGACGATGCCCACACCACTTTCTCCAGCCCGAGCAGCTCGGCTGCGGAGAAGACGTTGAAGGTGGACATCATGTTGATGCGAAAGGTCTCGCCCGGAGGCAGGATGTTGGGCGCCGGGATGGCGGCGAGGTGGACTACGGAATCGCCATCGCGCAGGCACTCGATGGTAGGGCCGAGGTCGGTGAGATCGGCCACCCGGGTTGGCTCATCGGGGTGCAGCGATGCCGCCAAATCGATCTCGAGAACATCGTAACCGTGCTCTCGCAAATCGGCGACGACGGCCCGACCGGCCTTCCCGCTCCCTCCGGTCACTGCCACTCGCTTCATGCCGATCCTCCAAGAGCTCGATCAGTCCAGGATAAGCGCAGCGTCATTGCCTCGAGAATCCCCGAACTGGCGGTAGTCCTCGACCCGTTCGGTGGCCGATCGGGAAATCCCGGCGGTCGGTCCCACCGGGCCCACCCCCGGGAGAACCACAGGAGTGACTCTCAGCGTCACCGTCACAGTGACTGTCGCTCCCCGAGCCAGCACCCCATCGACTACCACTTGCTCGACGGCCCCCACATCCATCCCTCGGTTCGCAACGATCGTGGCAACAACCGATTCCGCCGCGACGACGCCATCTACAGAGCTATCGGCGAGCACGAAGCTTCGCGCTGCTTCCTGTGCGGCAAGATCGGCAGTGGACACAGCATCTACCCACCTCGGGAGCTGGGCGATCCCTGCAAGCGTAGGAAGCAGGATCAGGCCGAGCACGAGGACCATCTCTACTGCAGCGTAGGCCGCGCCGCTCTCGTCCCGGGCCAGACGAGCTGCAGTCCTCACTCTCCCGTCTCCTGCACAGCACGGGCCTGCATTTGGAACGACCAGCTGGGGATTCCGGGAAGTGGGCTGTCGAGCGTGACGTCGGCGACTGCGACCAGGTCATTACCGATGGTGAGACAGGTGATGCTCACGTCGTCACCCAGCGGGCCCGGCATCAGACCATTGAGCGCCTCCCGGCTACGTTGCAGGCAGGCCGTCTCGCCGGCGGCTACCCGGGAACCGGCTCGCACCCCCTCATCGATGGCGGCACGTGCTGCCCCCTGGCCGTAGAGGTAGAGGAACATGTTGATGACGGCCATTGCCACAATCAGTGTGAAGGCAACCGCGAGCATGATTCCGATCGAGGTCAGACCCCGCTCGTCTCGTCGCGACGATCGTGCCACCAACATCGACGTCAGATCCCGATCTGCGCCCGCACCCAGTTGATGACATCGACCCCCAGGGCTTGCATCATCGCTCCCAGCGCCATGATGGCAATGACGGTGACGACTATCCATGCAAAGATCTGCGCGCTCTCCACCGCTCCGGATTCATCGCGGCATAGTCGGCACACCGCTCTTCGCAGGTACACGTCCATCATGTTCATAATTTCTCCGTTTCACTCAGGTGCCGCCAAAAATGATCTGCGGAATCGGACCTCCGATGAAGAGCAGCACAATCGGGGCGAGCACAACCACAATCGGAATGACCATCAGCAATCGCCGCTTTGAGGCTTCCCGCTGCAGTTCTTCGCGCCGCGCCGAGCGCAGATCCCTACTCAGGTCGAGCAATGCTGCACCGAGATCGGCACCGCGTTCTTGCGCCGTTGCGAGCACGGAGTAGGTACGCGCGGCTTCTGGCTCCGGGGTGAGCGCAGCCGCTCGCTCGAGCGCGTCAGACAGCGATACTCCGGTCTCATGCAGCCGGAGAACCTCGGCCAGCTCGTCGATCAGTGCGCCGCTACCCCGGACCACAACGTGGCGGATGGCATCGACGACGCCCCCGCCGACTCGGGTTCGCAGAGCTATCAGTTGGTTGACGGTGTACAACTCTCCCCGGATTCGTTCGCACCGAGCCCGGACGGCCTTGGCGATCCGCGCCCGCGCATCAAGCACGCCGTAGGTAAACCCGAGAACGGCGAACACCACCATGTAGAGAGATCCCGATATGACAAAGCCGAGTAATCCGAGAGCTCCCCCGATGGCTACCGAGCGGACTAGCGAACGAACCCGGTACTCCTGCACTCTGGCCGCCTCGGACAGGTCCGGATAGATAGCAGCCCGGCGAAGCTGCAGGGCCATCCGATCGAACGAAGACGTCGCGAGCAGACGGCCGAACCAGTGAACAATGCGCTCGAACACGGGGCCGAAAAGGCGCTTCATCGTCGCGTTGCCAAACGTTGGGCCGGCGAGAGCTGCACCACGAACGTCGGCCGGGCGAGTCAGGCGGACTCTGGCGACTGTGGTGTACGGCCGCACCCGTCCCGCCAGACTGCGATAGGGTCGGACAACGAGCCAGGCCGCCGACGCCGCCAGCGTCATCGAAGCCACCACTGCGGACAGTTCAAGTAGAGAAAGGCTCATGGCAGCCGCCCCGATCCGGGAGGAGATCCCCCACCGAAGACTCTGATCTCCGGAGATGGTCGCGAGATGACCCGCATCAGGACCCAGCCGCACCCGGCCCAAACCCCGGCGACGAGCACCACAAACCGCCCCGTGCTCGTCCGGTAGAACTCACGGTAGGTGGGCGGCACGGTCGCCAGGAAGAGGAGGATCAGCCAGGGGGCCAGAGCCACAACGAGACCTTCGAGCCGCTGCTCGAATCCTGCGGTCCTGATTTGCTCGGCAGTCAGCTCGTCGGCGGTCATTGTTTCGATCAGATCACGCAACACGAGTTGCAGACTGTTGCCACCGAACTGGTTGGCGAGGATCAGCACTTCGATGACCTTGTCTGAGGAGGGGTCGGATAATTCCTCTTTGACGATTTCGAGCGCCGTCATGACGCCGAACATCCTGGCTTGTGCCGGGAATCGCACGAACGCTTCCCGGAGGGCATCCGGGCCGCGAGTCGCCAGTGCCTCGACAGCCGCAAGTAGCGTCGATCCCGAGTTCACATGCGCCAGTATCTCGCGCAGCCCGTCGGGCCAGGCCTTGTGGACTGCGGCCATTCGTCGCGTCCGTCGGCGGGAGAAGTAGGTGTACGGGATGAATGCAATGGCTAGCGACGGGATAAGGGCAACCCACCAGGTTCCGGCTACCAACCAGAGGACGAGGAAACCGGTGACACCGGAGAGAATGGACCCAGCCGCGAATTGACGTGGACTCAGATCTGACCCTGCCTGAATCAGCCAGAGTTGGCGCCTCGATACTTGCGGCTTCGCCCGGTGCGAAGTTCCCAGAGTCGGCGCATTGCCGGTAGCGAAGCCGACGGCGAAATAGACAGCGGTAGCACTCAGGAGAGCTGCGATCAGCCTCATAGGTCCGGACTCCAGTCCCCGTTGCAGATGGCGTGCAGGCTGGCGTCTGAGGGCAGTGCTCGATCGATCCGGTCGCCCAGATGCTGGGGCGGGAACGCTCCCGTCCAGCGGATGGGCTCACCAAGGTTGGGCCGCACGAAGATCTGCTCCGTTGTGAAGTCTCCCGATACCAGGGAAGGCGTCACTGCAAGAATCTCCCTCACCTGGCGTCGGATCCCATGGTCTGCATCGTCGGGGCGGCGCATGTCACGATCGAGATGAACCACAAAGTCGATCGAGTTGGCAAAGACGCGCCGGACCACCTGCTCGGTGACGTTCTCGCCGGCCATGATTGCGGCGTTGACGATGGCGGCCAGGGCATCCCGTGCGGAATTGGCGTGGACGGTGCAGGCAAAACCGCAGCCGGCGTTGACCGCCCTGGTCAGCTCAAAAGCCTCGGACCCCCGAACTTCCCCGACACACAGGAGATCAACCCGCTGGGCCAGGCTCACCTTGACCAGATCGCGAAGGGTAAAGCGCCGCTCCCCCTGCAGCGTCACCGGTGAAGCTTCGTAATAACTCGAGTGCGGCGGGAGCGGGATGTGGAGCTCGCGGACCTCCTCGACTATGCGGATGCATTGATCATTGGGCACCGCTCGTAGCCAGGCACTCATCAGAGTCGTCTTTCCAGCCCCGGTTGCACCCGAGTACAGAATCGACGTATTTGCCTGCGCCGTCGCCCAGAGGAAGGCTGCGGCGGCTGGGCTCAGCGAGTCCAGCGCAACCATCGAACCGAGAGTCTCCTCCGCCACTGTGTACTTACGCAGGGTCGCCGAGAGTCGAGCCGACACCGGCGGCACGACTGCGGTCAGGCGGGCTGTGCCACCGAGGACATGGGCCTGCTCTATGGCGTTGGCGCTGTCGAGCCGGCGGTTTGTGCCGGCGAGCAACCGGTCGATCACATGTCGCAGCTCCGCTTCGGTGGTCGATACCACGTGCGCTCGAAGTCGCCCGGAGTGATCGATGTAGGAAATGCGGGGCCCTTCGATGAAGATCTCCTCGACATGGTTGGATTCGAGCAGCCCACTGAGCGGCCCGAACCCGGCAACCGCCTGCCAGATTCGGTGCTCCATGTCATCCGGGTCGCGCAACGGCTCGTTGATTCCGCGGTGTGCAGTGGCCTGGTACTCAGCAACTACCTCGGTGATCGCCGCACGTACTTTGTCTGAGTGTGCTTCGACATCGAGCTTGCGGTCCTCAATCCGCTCCGCAGCCCGTTCCCGCAGCTTCTCGTATGCACTGACGTGGGTGGTCATAGCCTTGCCTTCGCCCCGGCCGTTATCGCGATTCGGCTGACTACGGATTGCAGTGCCCGCCCGAACCGGCTGGCTACCGTCACCTCTCCCTGCCAGGCGGCCTTTCTCACCCGGTGGTCTTCGGGGACGAACACGACCGAGGCAGATCGGAATGTTCTGCCGATCTCCTCCCGAATCTCGCCACGCTGGTACAGGCTACGACCGCAATGATTCAAGACGACATGAATAGGTGCACCACTCAATGCCCTGGCATCCCCAATCCAGCTGAGCAGGGCAGTCACGCCCGTTGGCGACGGATCACCGACCACAACCAGTTGATCCGCTTCGGCAACGAGCCGGCGAGCCACCTCAAACCTCCCGGAGTGAGTGCCGAAAGGCGCAAGGTCCTCTAGCTGTCGGTTCACTTTGACCACGGCATTCGTGTGAACGCGAGCGAGTTCGTTGGCCAAGTCGACTGCGTCGTCGGGCGCACAGGTGTTCCACTCGCGCGGGCTGGGTAGCCCCGAGACGCATCGGAGCCCACTGCCGTGGGCTCGGACAATGTCGCCCGCCTCGCCATCATGCCGCAGCGACTCGATTCCGGTCAGAACGTTGGGCAGCAACTCGAGACCGAGACGCTGAGCCAACGTCGGTTCGACGGTGTCGAAATCGACCACGACCCCGGATTGGCCGGGCTGCGTCAGAGCCGCACCCAGGCCCACGGTGATCTCGGTAATCCCCCCGGAGCCGCTGACCACAGTTAGCGAGCACCTGGAGCGAGGTTCTCCCTGCGGCGGAGAGTTAGCTTGCGACGGCACGTCCAACCCCGGATGCTCTCCGACCATCGCGGCAAAGTCACTGTCAACGAGCCTCTGGTCGACGAGGTAGCGGAGCGCCACCATGAACTCCTTCACCGGCACATCAGCGTCGATGAAGCCATCGGCTCCCACGTCGGCCAACCTCTGTCGCCCGACCTCGCCACGAGAAGCTTCGTACACCCCAATGACGATGCGGCTCATCGCTCTGACGCGGTCGACGAGCCGCTTGGTCAGGTAGGAGGTTGTGTCGTCGATGAGAAGGATGTCGTATTCGAGCTCCAAAACCTCGCGTGTCGAGAGAACGGTACCGACCACCCGGATACCGGCGTGGTCCTGTGCATAGCTCATCAGCTCGGCAACCCAAGGCCGCTGCGAGGATCCAATAGCAACCGTTGGCTCGCGCCGTCGAGCTGATCGAGGAATCATTCCGATGTTTCCCGGGGCAGGTTGGCCAGTGCCGTTGCATCGGACAGACCAGGAGCGCCGGCTCCGGTGGATCGCACGAGATGGACCTGGCCCGAATCCAGCGCTGCGGCGATACGCAGCGCCTGCGTAGCATCGACGGCCACGGTCGGTGCGTACACCGACCGAGCTCCGAGAGCGTTCACATCGTCCGGCGGAACATCGAGCACCTCGATCGCTACCGCAACATAGGTTGCGGTCCCATCGAGGACCATGACGACATCAACTGAATCCCCACGCTCGATGTGACCGGCTACAGCGCGCGTCTGGTCGATGGGAATGCTCATCGCGCGCAGCCCCGTGGGGTTCGCAACAGAGAGCAAGTCTGAATCCAGCAATGGAGCACCGGCCGCGATGGGTCGCATGGCCATCATGCCGACGGTCAGTGGTGCCTCTTCAGCAGGTACGAACCGAGCGGTCACCAGATCGTCGCTAGGCACCTGAGCTGCGGTCAAATGAAAGGTTGTGATCCGCGTCCCCGCCGCGATGTCTTCCGCAGCAACCACGATTTCCACCGTATCGTCTTCACCGGTAAGGATCGCAAGATTGAGCACCAGGGCGAACAGAGCGGCAAGAGCCATTACGACATGCCCCAGTCGCAGCCTGCTGAACAGGTTGCGGCCTAGATCGTCCCGCACCGGCGGAGCTGGATCCGCCCGGTACTCGAGGTCGGTCACGGTTTCTCCCCTTATCCCTGAAACCTGATCCTGAAGCTACCAACAGCTGGTATTCGCTGCCACAAAGAGTTGCTATCAAATCTACCTATATAGTCTATAACAATACGTATTATAATACTAAATAGCGCAAAAGAGTGAATAGGGGAAGAGCCTATTAGCCAAAGGTCGGTCAACGGACAGCAGTCAAGTGACGGTCAGAGAGTCCCGAACCTGCGCAGCAACGCCGTACGGGTCTTGCTGCAGGTCCCACCAGGTGAAGCGCAACACGGTCCACCCCAGGACAACAGCACGATTCTGTTTGGCCCGATCGCGACGGAAGGCGATGCGATCCAAATGATGCGATTCGCTGTCTAGCTCAATCAGGACCCGTGCCGCGGGATAGGCGAAGTCCGCCCGGCAAACGAACTCGTCGGCATCGTCTCTCACCACGTACTGGGTAAGCGGCGGTGGCAGATCCATGCCGACGACGGTCTTCAGGAAGAGATCCTCGAGAGCGCTTTCGGTCAACCCGTCCCAAGTCTTACGAGCGTCGAGCAGCGGCCGGATCACACCTACTCCCCGCCGACCGCGTCGGCCGACGCGGGTTACGAAGCTTTCGACGTCGTCGAGCGCAAACAGCGCGCGACGTACTCCCGCCTCCAATGCGGACTCGACCAACCATGGATTGGTTGCTCCGAGATCGACAACGGTCCGGGCTGGAGTTGTGATCGGCAGCCCGTTCCGGTGAGTCACGTCGGCTGGAATCAGATCGCAGGACTCGTGAACTACAACACCCGACCGCCCCACACGATCCCAGCGCCTCGTGACAATGTGAATCGAGCGGTAGCCCCGCCCGGTCAGCGCCCACAATTCAGCGGCAGTGTCGTGGGAAACGGCCGCAAGCCCAGGCATCGAATGGACTGCAACTGAGATACGGCGCATGATCGAATCGGGGCTGCCCGCAATCACATATACACCCGGGCAAGGAGCATCAAAGCGCCCGACCCTCACTGCTCGAGCCAGGGTGGAGCGAGCGATTCCCAACTCGGCAACATCCCGCTTTGTGAAGACGCCGTGCCGTGTTTCAGCCCTTGAGGCTAGTTCTCTGTGCTGACCATCGTCCATGCAAGCAACTGTTGCAGACCCCTGTGACACAGCCTCAGCCGCTCTGTTCCAGCGTAGATCTGTGCCACATACGGCACGAAACAACGCAAGAACAGGGAGGCGGGACGCGGGAAGGGCCGCCCCTGGGAGGAAGGGGCGGCCCTGTGTGCGGGAGGAGGGTTACTAGTCATTCGTAGGCGATGGCTTCAAGGATGTTCATTTTTGCGGCGCGCCGGGCCGGGAGGATGGCAGCCATGAGGCCGGCAATCGCACCAAAGATGACCAGTAACGCGATCTGCACCACCGGAATCGACAGGACATCGATGCCCTGAGCGGCGAGTGCGCTGGTCACGATGATGCCAAAGAACAGGCCGACGATGATGCCGAGGACCGCGCCGATGATGGCGACGATCATCGCCTCGTGACGGATCATCCGCCGCAACTGGGGTCGGTTCATGCCCACCGCGCGCAGCAGCCCGATCTCGCGGGTCCGCTCGAAGATCGACAGCGCCAGCGTGTTGGTGATACCGAACACCGCGATAATGACCGCCAGGGCCAGCAGAGCATTGAACAACACCAAAACGGTGTTCACCTGGTCCTCCTGCGACTGTCGGTACTCGGCTTGATCCCTCACGTTGGCATTCGGGTAATCGGCGGCGACGGCCTCAACAACCGATCGAGACGCATCGGGCGTCACCCCGTCGACGCTCTTCACTGCCAGGACGAAATCCACGTCCGTGCCGAATCCCTCGAAGTTGGACTCGTAGAAATCGAGCCCAACGAGAAAGTTGGCCTGGACCACACCGGCTTCGGTGAACACGCCGACAATCGGCACTTCCTGGAGGCCCGTTGTCGCAAAGCCCATCGGGATGGTCTCTCCGAGCGCCCAGCCTTCATCTTCGAAGATGTCCTCGAAGACCATCACGCCGCCATCGCCGAGGGCGGCAACACTCCCCTGAGTAACTCCGAGGAATATGGTCTCGTCAACGTTGTCGGTGTTGATCCCCATCAGAAACTCATCTGATCCATCCCGATCCCAGAAGCCAAACCGCAGCTGGGTCACGGCACCGATCTCCGGCTGCTCGGCAAGTTCCTCGCCAAGCGCAGGGCTGAATCCGCCGGCGAACCCGTCGACACTGATGACATAGTCGGCTCGCAGTCCCTCTTCGATGGCAGCACTGGCCGACGACTTGATGGAGTCGCCCAGAACGAAGAAGAACGCAACAAGGGCAAGACCGATCATCAGCGCAGACGCCGTAGTCGCGGTACGCCGCGGCTTGCGTACCGAGTTCTGCTCTGCGAGCAGCCCGGTCAGCTGGTCCTTGCCGCTGGCCCGACCCAGCAGCCTGCGAATCGGGCGAATCAGGTTGCTCGGCGCGATGAAGCCGAGGATCGGGGCGAGGAAGCTCGCAAACGGCTTCACGATGAGCGAGCTCAGCATGCTGACTGCGAGGAATACCATCAACGCGCCGACCCCAATGGCCGTGAGCTCGTTGAGCGGGCCGAGGTCCAGAACATCCCCGAAGAGACCGTTGACGATCAGCGCAATGCCTGCGACGAGGACGATTGAGCCGATGGTGGTACGGCGACGGTCCGACATGCGAAGCTGCACATCGACGTCCTGAAGTGCCGCGACCGGAGGGATCCGCGAGGCGCGGATGGCCGGCAGCACAGCAGAAGCGACCGTCACGAACAGACCCACGGCCACGCCGACCACAATGGTACGAGTGGCGAGCGGGGCTGTTGTCGAGGGGAGATCGAAACCAATCCCGCCGAGGACGCCGGTCAAGGCCTGGGCGATGATGAACCCGAACGCGATCCCGACCACGGAGGCAACCACCCCAACGAGGATGGCCTCAATCACGACCATCCAGACCACCTGAGTCCCAGTTGCGCCGACGGCGCGCAGCAGAGCGAGTTCCTTCTGGCGCTGCCGAACAATGATCCGGAATGTGTTCTGGATGATGAAGGACGCAACAAACACCGCAACGAGAGCGAAGACGAGCAGTGCCGTCTGCAGGAAGCCCAGACTCTCCGACAGGGCCTCGGATTGAGCATCGGCTTCATCGGCCGCGGTTATCGCCTCGATTCCGGCGGGGAGCTGCACGGCGATGGAGTTTCGCAACAGATCCGGGCTGACTCCCTCCTCCGCGATCACGGTGATTGTTGAGTACTTGCCGACGAGGTCGAAGAGCTCCTGGGCTGTGGCCGTCTCGAAACCGGCGAAAGTTGCCCCCGCTACGTTGTCGGCCTCGCCAAAACCGAGAGTACCCACCAATTCGAACTCGCCGACCTGAGTCGAGGTCTGGATCTTCACGGTATCGCCAACGAAGAGCTCGTTGTCCTCGGCAGTCTTGGCATCAACCACAACCTCACCGGGACCGGTCGGCGCCCGACCCTCGCGAATCGAGATATTGCCGGCGACACGCTCGTCCTCCGGAGCGTTCCCCCCGAGAGTCGGTGGTCCGGCGGGCACGATCGCTTCGCCCTCTTTGTCGTAGATAACGGCGAACCCGCCGACGCTACCTTCAGCAACCTCGACTCCGGGAACCCCGAGCACGATGTCGAGCACGGTCTCATCGACGGGAGGAGGCCCGCTGAAGCCGACATCGAATTCGGACTCGGCCTGGACGATCACGTCCTGACCTTCGAACACGTCGTCAAACAACTGGTTGAAGGTGTTGTCAATCGTATCGGTGAAGATGAACGTGCCGGCGATGAACGCCACTCCGATCATCACCGAGAGCGCAGTGAGCAGCAATCGCAGCTTGTGCGCAAATACGGTTTTGAGTGCAGTTCGAATCATGACGCTACGCCCCAAACTGCCGCATGCGATCGATAACCGAGTCCGGGGTCGGGTCGAGCAACTCATCGACGATCTTGCCGTCCTCGAGGAACACAACGCGGTCGGCGTAGGCGGCCGCTACCGGGTCGTGAGTGACCATGACGATGGTCTGGCCGAACTCCTTTACGGCGCGACGCATGAAGTCCAACAGCTCGGCGGCTGATTTCGAATCCAGGTTGCCGCTGGGCTCATCGGCAAAGACGATGGCAGGTCGTGATACCAGCGCCCGGGCCGCCGCGACCCGCTGCTGCTGACCGCCGGAGAGCTCCGATGGCCGGTGCGTCAGCCGATCGCCGATGCCCAGAATGCCAACGACTTGCGTAAACCATTCCTCATCGTGATCGTCGCCGGCGATCAGCAGCGGCAGCAGCACGTTCTCTCGGGCATTCAGCGTGGGGATCAGGTTGAAGGACTGAAAAACAAACCCGACTTTTTCCCGACGCAGCAACGTCAGGTCCTTGTCGCTGAGTGAACCCAGCTCGACATCACCGATATAGACCTCGCCACCGGTGAGCACGTCCAGACCCGCTACGCAGTGGAGCAGGGTCGACTTGCCACTTCCGGAGGGACCCATGATTGCGGTGAAGACGCCCTTCTCGAATTCTGTGCTGACCCCGTCGAGAGCGCGCACCTCGGTGTCTTCTGAGCCGTAGATCTTGGTTCCGTCGTTCATCCGGGCGGCGATCTCCCGGGTTGCTTGCATTGTCGTCATCTCTTCCCCTTGCTGGTGGTCGGGAGGTGTCCTAGCAACGTAGGACCTCGAAAAACTCGAGAGTCAACAAGAAACCTACGCAAAGCTGGACTTGTTGGCGTCGGCCGGAGGGCTGATTCGGCACTCATCCCAACGGACGACGCCCCCTGCCTATGATCGGCGAATGGGTCCTCTCGTCTTCGTCCATGGCGCCGGTCTCAGCGCTGCGACCTGGCAGTACCAGCTAGAGCACTTCCCCGACGCCAAGGCAGTGAACCTTCCCGGGCACGGCGGTTCGGGCCCCGATCCACTGGAGACAATCAGCGAGTACGCGTCGTGGCTGGGCAACCAGGTCAGGGCAATCGGACCGGACCCGGTGACGCTGGTCGGTCACTCGATGGGAAGCCTCATTGCCTTGGAGACCGCAGCTCGCAACGTCGACATGGTGGCCGGTCTCGTGCTGGTTGCGACCGCGGCCGAAATGCGCGTGCCAACCGATCTGCTGGAAGCGGCTCGCAACAAAGACACGACGGCAGCGGCGATGCTCATCAAGCTGAGCTTGCCGCGTCACCGCGGGTATGGCCGGCCCAAGGACTGGATCATCCGGATGTCCGGCGAGTTCTTGACCGCAGCCGAGAGTGGAGTCCTCGCCGCGGATCTCGAAGCCTGCGACACCTACCGGGATACGGTTGCGATGGCCGAGAGAGTTCGCTGTCCGACCCTGTTGATTCTCGGTGAGAAGGATGTGATGACACGACCATCTGCGGCACAGCCTCTTGCAGCAGCCCTTGCCGACGCCCGGATCATCGTCGTCGAGAAGGCAGGGCACATGCTGCCGCTCGAAACACCGGACGGTGTCACCGAGGCAATCAGCCTGTTCTCGAGCATCGACTGATCCGATACTCGGCTCCGTGCACTACCTTGTTTGCTGATGAATAGAGTCCTCGTCGCCATCACTGTTGCCGCCGTTGCGTTGAGCGCCTGCGGTACCGGCAGTGCGGCGGATGCTCCTCCTGAGGCCATCCCACTCACCACTCTGAACCCGGTTGCCGAATCGGCACCGACTGCGGTTCCCGAGCCGACGCCGACGACGGTTCCCCCTGCCGTTCCGGAGGCTCCGCTCGGCGAAAACCTCCCGATCCCGCCCCCCACAACGACACCCCCGCTCCCGACCACGACCCTTCCCGAGCCGCCGCCTGTGTTCGAATACTCGATCGGGCCGGTCACCGCCGAGACGGTTGCAGAGAGTTGGCGAGAAGGCTGCCCGCTGCCCTGGGAGAACCTGACGCTTTTGACCTTGAGCTACTGGAATTTCGACGGCCGACCGGTCAAGGGACGCATGGTCGTAAATACCGGCGTCGTCGAGGATGTCATCACCATCTTCGAGCAGCTGTTTGCGATGAAGTTCCCCATCGAGCGCATTGCGCTGGTCGACGATTACGGCGGTGACGACAAGGCCGCGATGCGGGCAAACGTGACCTCGGGCTTCAACTGTCGGTATGTGGACGGTACGGAGCGCTGGTCAAACCATGCCTTCGGCTTGGCAATCGACATCAACCCGTTGATCAACCCGTGGGCCCGCAAAGGCAATGTGCTCCCGATCGAGGGCACGCCGTATGCCGAGAACCGGAACAATCCCATCCCCGGCATGATCAACTCTGGGGATCGAGTTGTGACCATCTTTGCGGACTCGGGCTGGTCCTGGGGTGGTGTCTGGCAGTCCGCCGACTACATGCACTTCTCCAAGCCGGGCAACTAGCTCAACTCTGGGCAAACCTGCACAACACGCTGCGCTCAGGCACACAAGAGCGGACTGGGCTAATTCGGGGGCGGCGGGGGCGGCGGATATTCGACCTCCCAGGCCTCGGAGGCTTCGACGAGAAACTCGCTGACCTCGCGACAGCGGTCGAGGATTCCACAAAGCTGCTCCTGGCCCAGCATCGCATCCACCAACGACAACTCAACCCGACCCACAATCGATAGCCTGATGTCCGATCCCGTGGATAGCGCACCCGTGGACTCCACCCCGGAGACCTCGATGGGCAGATCGAAACCGGCGATCCCGGCCAGCTCGGCTGCCAGCACCACCAGGTCGGGCGGCGACTTCATCGTGGGCAAGGCCCAGTTGAAGTAGATGGGCAGCTGGAAATTGCCGTCCGCCTTGCTTATGTCCTCCTCGTTCTCCTTGACCCAGTCCTCCAATCTGAGCAGGGAGCGCGGCTCGACATCAAAAGCCAGGTTCAGATCGAGTGGACCGTCACAAGCCGACTCAGGATGCAAGTCGACCTCGAAGGACTGGCGAAGCGAGAAGGTCTCGATGAAATGGCGCTCATCGTGTACGTGAAATCCGTGCTCGATTGCGTGGTCCTTCACGTAAGTGACGAAGCCAGCGATGTCGATAGCCATGACCCGATGCTACCGGCTGGCTCCGTCCTACGATCAGGAGCCCGGGATCGCACGAGGAAGACGAAGCCGGAAGACCGTCAGCCCGGCGCGCCGCTCATACTCGACGTCGCCGGCCATGAGCCGGGCCAGCTGCCGCGTCACGGACAGTCCGAGCCCCACTGAGCGACTGCTGTGTTCGCCATCGCTGGAACGCCGGTACGGCTCGAAGATAGCTTCCTCGTCGCCTGCCGGCACTCCGTTTCCGTCATCGCGAACCTCGATGTCAACGTGAGTGGCAGTCGGTTTCACCTCGACCGTGACCTGGTCACCACCGTACCGAACGGCATTCGACACGAGATTGCGCAGGATCTGACGTACTCGGACCGAGTCGGCGTAAGCTGAGCCTCTCCCCACAGCAGTCGCCGCCTTGCCGTCCCGGGCGGCAGTACGCAGCACCGAGGCAACAATCGGGCCGAGTTCGCAGACATCGATATCCACATTGAGGCTGCCCTGCTCGAGACTGTCGGCGGCCAGCAAATCCTCAACAATGTTGGCAAGATCCTCCGCTTCGTCGCGGACCAGTTCAATCAGCTGGCGGCCTTCGTCGCCGAGCTCATCCCAGCTTCGGCACAACTCGGATGAGATGCCGAGCACGGTAGTGATTGGATTGCGCAGCTCATGGGCAATCACAGAGATCATGCGTCTCCGCTCCCGACCGATCTCCTGCAGGTTCTCTACCTGAGAGCGAGCGAGCTGCAATTCGTGCTCTGCCTTCTGCGTGTCGAGCAGCGAGCGAACCACCCTGGCTCGCTGCTCCTCGACTTGCCGGCGGGCTCGGGTCTTCTGATTGTGGATCTGGTGGTAGGCGGCCAGAGCATCGGCGAAGTCACCTCTGGCTTCGCAGATACTGGCGCGTAGCTCCAGGCACTGCGTTACGTGTCGGTCACGCCCGGCACCGCGCGCCAAGACCTCGGCCTGGTCGAGCCGTGCGAGTACCTCGTCGGATCGCCCGAGCGCTTCCAGTGCCCTGGCTGCGTTCATCTGCAGATCGACGATTACGGTTACATCACCGGCGCGGGTCGCCATCGGCAGCGCTTGCTCCACCTCGCGCAGACACTCCTCATCTTTGTTCATCTCGTGCAGGAGGCCGGCGCGGCAGTGACGAGCATAGATCTCCACAGAAACGCCGGCTTGACCCAGGTCAGCCGACTCACTAACAGCAGCTTCACACTCCGTGAGCAATTCCTCACCCAGCGATCGCGCCCTGCGCTCACTCAGCTCCCCGGCTTGCATCTGCTCCAGCAGCGTTACGGCCCGGTTGATCCTCGCCATGAGCACCCACCAGATATCGCCTACCTCGGCAAAACGCTCAGCGACCTCGAGGAATGCAGCGGCCGCGTCCTCGTACCGATTGTCTTGGGCCATGGCCACCGCCAGCCCGTTGCGGGTGCGGGCCTCACCCCACGTATCCCCGATACGTATTTGGATCGCAAGGGCCTGCTCGTAGTGCTCGAGTGCTACTGCGGGCTCGCCGATTGTGTCATAGATCGCACCGAGCGCGTGCAGGCACCGGCCCACTCCTTGCTCGTCCTCGACATTGGTGAGCAACTCAACAGCAGCCAGTTGGTCTTGAAGAGCGCGCAGCATGTCGCCGGTGCCGAAGTAGGCCCAGCCGCGGAGATGCATTGCAGATCCCTCGTGCTGAACGCTGCCTTGAATCCGGGAGGCTTGGATCGCCTCGGTTGCCTTCTCGGCGGCGTCCTCGAGACCGAGTTCCATCTCGTTCTGGACATCCTGAATCAGCGCGTCGAGATCAGGTGTCAGCCCGCCATCTTGGTCGTCACGAATTTCGGCCTCTGGTGCCACAGATACCCAGTCGGCAACCTGACGTGATAGTTGAGCCGCAACTCAGCCGAATCGGCGGGCCAGGCGAGCGAGGTTCCGCGTCCACACCCACCGCAGCACCGGTGCTGCGACCCATGCTCCCAACGGTCCCCCCAAGTACCACGGCATGTTCAGCTCCTCGTCCCAGACGAACCTCGTTCCGGCGGAGATTGGTTCGAGCCGGAACTCGCCGCGACCCGTCACCAGGCCTTCGTGGATGACGCCGATAGTGCGATTTGGCTCCCATGAAATCACGCGGATGACGTCGGTCGTTTGCAGGGGCCCCACCTTGGTCAGCACTCGCATCACGGTTCCAACCCCCCGTCTCTGCTCCCCTTCGAACTCGATCGACTCGGCGTCGGCCATCCACTCCACGTGGGTTTCTAATTGCTGAACGTCGTCCCACACCGTTGCCGGATCGGCGGGAAGGGTCGTTGCTACCTGAATGCGTGCCATGAGTGAAACCTAGCTTGTCTGCGCATTGATTCGAGGTAGAAGATGAGCGCGGACTGGCTAGTCGAACGCGCCCGAACGGGTGTAGGCAGTGGCGGCGCGACGAACCTGCGGGGCCATTTCCATCTCGTGGCCAACCTGGGTCAGGTAGCTCGATATCAGCATTTGCAGCCGATCGGCTTCAGCGATCAGGCGGCAGAGCTCCTGCTCGTCCTCCGGCATCACGTCGGACTCGACCGGAGCGGCCTGACTCAGCGCGTCCCAATCCTCAGCAGCGAGCGACTCCTCGATGCTGTGGAACAGTTCGGATACGGCCTCGAGTCCGATGATCTACTCCCCGGTTTCGGCGGCGATGTGCGCCCATGCCTCTCGTAGGTCGGTGAGGCTCTTGGCGACAAACGGAAGGGCGGCGGGGTCCTTGCTCAGGTTGGTCTGAGTCAGTTGATCGAGACAGAACTGGTAGATGGCGTTGAGCGAGGTGGAGATTTCGCCGCCCTGGTCGTGGTCTAGCGACAGCATCAACTCGGTGACAATGTCCTGCGCCCGGGTCAGCTCCTGGTGAGCCAGCTCGATCGAGCCGAGTTCCTTGTTCTTGAGGGCCCACTCGGAGCGGGCAATTGCCGCCAGGGCACGGTCATAGAGCATCAGGACGAGTTGCAGCGGCCCGGCGGTTCCCACGGCCTGGCTCTGATAGGCATCCCCGGCTGCCTGATAGCTAACGGCCAGGCTTGTCATGTTTCCATTCTCCTTTGCAGTGAGTATCACTGGCTACTCGCATTCAACGACGACAGCTGCGACGACAGCCATGATGATTGAGCTTGCAGGCTCGACATGGCCGTTTCCAGCGCAGCAAACTGTCTGATGAGCGCCGCTTCGCGACGATCGAGCCGATCTTCCAACACCTCGATGCGGTCGTCGATCAGGTCGATCTGTGATGCGGTGAGGTCCTGCGCCCTGGCGATTCGGCCGGCGCTCCCCTCGGCGTAACCGATGGTCTGGTCGAGCGATCCGAACACGCCACGGCTGTAGGTCAGCGACCCGAGCGAAAGCGAGCCGCCGGCACCGCTCACGTCGGCGGCGGAGGCTGAAATCGAAAGGATGAGCCCCTCGGGATCTCCGGCGCTCGCGGTTAGCGACCGTCCGCTGCCGGTGGCGGCTTCCCCGCCGATGGTCCCGGCGACATCGACCCCGGCGTACGAGCCGGCGAGGCCGAACGGGTCGCCGATGACATCGAACGTGGCCGCAGCGCCGTACGAGGCGTGGTTCAGTTCGATGTAGTCGCTTCCGGAGACGTTGACCGCGCCGGCGGAGACCGCGCTTGCTCCGGCGGCCTCGAGTGCGTCGTTGATGGCTTCGACCACCTGGGCGATGGTCTGGCCGGCGGTGACGCTGACATCGACTGAGGTTGAGCCGACGACGATCTGGAAGGTGGAGTCCGCGCCGGGGCTGGCAAAGACTGAGGAAGTGGCTTGGGCTCGCGCGGCAGCCTGCGTGATCACCACGTCGTAGCTGCCCTCGACAGTGGAATCACCGGCGGTGACGAAGGTTGCCCGCGAATCGACCGAAGATCCGCTCTGAACGAGCAGGTCGACCACACCGTCGAAGTCGGCCTCGAGGGCCTGCCGCAGCTTGGTCTCATCAACATCGAAGGTGCCTTCACGGTTCAGGCTGATCCCTACCGAGGAGGCGACCGCGTAGTCCGCGCCGGGCTTCACCGCGGACGAGAGCGCCGAGCGCAGGTCCATGGCGAGCGAGCGGGCAGCGCTGCTGCCTACTAGTGGCCCTGCCGTGTCGGAGTCCGGCGAATAGCGGGTGGCGTCGGCGATCGTGCTGAGAGCCGAGTTCACCTCGTCCATCAGATCCTTGACTGCTGCGACGGTGCTGTCGACATCTCGCTGGGTGGAGATGGTGACCGCCGACGTAGTTGTCTCCCGTAATTCGATGCTGAGTCCGGGTACTAGGTCTGTGATCGTGTTCGACGACCGGCTGAGGGTCAGCGCGGATGCTCCCGAGCCAATGGTGATCTGGGCATCGACACCCTGCTGCAGGATATCCATGGTTCCCAGGGAGGCAACGGTTCCCGAGGTGGTAAAAGTGTTGGCATCTCCAGTGTCATCGGAGGTGAGAATCAGCTTGTGGTCCGTCCCGTCAACCGAGATGACCGATGCAGACACGCCGATATCCAGTGAATTGATCTGACCGGCAAGCTGCGCAACCGTTGTGTCGGCAGTGCTGGTGATGGTGTGATCGACACCACCCTTGGTGATGATGAAGTCACCGGCGCCGACCAGTGCATCGCTACCGGTGAAGTTGGTTGCCGAGGCGAGTTGATGATTAGCCGCAAGCTGACTCACTGTGAAGGCAGTCGTGCCTGTCGTGGGTGAACCGGTCACCGAAACTGCGACGGCCGACTCATTGGACGAGCTGGCGATGGCGAGCTTGTCGTAGTCTGCGGAGCCATCGAGGTCGTTGAGCGCAGAGCGGATTGCGGAATAGCGCGTCTTGATCGCCTGCCAGGCGTTGTCTTCTACCTGGTGGTCGTACCTGCGCTCCTCGAGTTGCCGAATCGGGATTCGCTCCACATCGATGATGCTGGAGATGATCGAGCTCGTGTCGAGGCCGGAGGCGAGGCCACCTATGTTGAAGAGAGGGATCGCCATTGCTTTGGGCTATCCAATCTGCTTGCTGCTACTTCCCTTATAGGAGGGAGCGGGGGTCGGCCCGCTCCCTCCCTGTCGGTCGTTTGCCTACCTAGAAAAGGAGGCAAAGGACGCTTGTTGTTGTTCCGACTAGCCGAGGAGGTTGAGGACGGAGGCCGGCACCTGGTTGGCTTGCGCCAGCATCGCCGTACCCGCCTGCACCATGATCTGATGCCGGGTAAACGACACCATCTCGGCAGCCATATCAGTGTCAC